>Ga0153915_10001570_pt1 | contig 20947 bp, 25 predicted proteins | sample Opewatmetagenome_2_FD_107003 | JGI IMG/M metagenome (GOLD analysis project Ga0153915, IMG submission 107003) | Freshwater wetland microbial communities from Ohio, USA - Open water 3 Core 3 Depth 3 metaG | ecosystem: Environmental > Aquatic > Freshwater > Wetlands | place: USA: Ohio, Lake Erie...
GGGGTGTGGCCTTTGCAGGGTTAGCCAGGCCTTATTCCTTCAGGGATACCTTGATTAATCTCGGTGCGGAGCTTTTAGCCTTCAGGTCCTTTCATGATCATCACCCCTTCACTGAAGATGAGATAGGAGAGCTGATCAGGGAAGGGGATAACAAGGGTGCTGAATCTCTTATTACTACAGAAAAGGACTGGATGAGGGTGTCGGGCCTTGTCTCCGGGGCGTCACACTTTTCATACCTGACCATAAGGTTTGAGCTTGCAGATAAGGGGGATGCCTTTTACAGGGTGATTAGAGAAAGGATGAGGAATAGTCAGTCTTAAAACCATATGGCCTTGAGCCATGGGAGATTATGGGGGTGATATTATGACAATAAGTAAAGAGTTGCTGGATATACTTGCATGCCCGAAATGCAAAGGAAGGTTGATGCTTAACGATAAGCAGGACGGTCTGATATGTGAAGGCTGCAGACTTCTGTATGAGATAAGGGATGGCATACCTGTCATGCTCATTGATGAGGCAAAGACGATTTGAGATAAATTTTATCAATATTTAATAATAGTTGCATATCAAATCTGTTTAAACCTATTGTTTTATCCCATTGGCGCAAGCCATGTCAGGATCTTGGGGTAATTGTGGTCCTCACAATTGGATAATTATGAATAAAGTATGAATAAAGTAAATTAATTGCAAGAAGATGTAAATAATCTTTACCGCTCCGATTGTATCTGGTACACAGGGGCTGATATCAATTGTATTATTCACTTGGGTGCACATTTAAAGCCATGAAGATAAATCTTTCTGTAAAAATATTTATCACCTTTTTACTGGTAACGGTCACCAGTTCTTTGCTGATTGTGGTCTCAGTAACGATTTCCAAAAGTTATTTCGAGAGGTACAGACAGCAAAAGGACATGAAAAAGCTCGAATACCTTGCGGACGCTGTTGCGAAATTCTATTCTGAAAACAAAGGCTGGGACCTGATGATTCAGAATCCTGATCTTTGGAGGTCCTTTCTTAACTCCGGCTCATCAAAGGTTGATCTGATAAGACCTTCTCAAGAGGGAAGACCGCCGCTTGAGCCTACATCCTCATTGAGGCCCATCAGCATGAATCGTGTCTCTCCCATGCCTATATGGGACCCCCAGTATCTTGCGCCCCGTCTGGCCCTGTTTGACTCCGATAAGAAATATATCGCAGGAAGCCACCAGGGTTCTATCAATGATTATGATACCCTCCCCATTGTTGTGGAAACCGCAACTGTCGGGTGGGTTGGGTTGAGGACAGATATAAAAGGCGATGATTCCTCTGCTGATACCCTTGATCAGGAATATTCCCAGAAACAGTCAATGATCATATTTGTAACCGGCGGCATTATCCTCCTGGCCTCATCATTTTTCGCGTTTATTTTTTCACGCCATCTCTTGACCCCTATCAGACTTTTAGCCGATGCGACAAAGGCCCTGACTCAGCGAAATTTCGGTGCCAGGGTCCAGGTTAAATCCTCTGATGAGCTTGGAAACCTTGCAGAGCGGTTTAATTATATGGCCAAGAAGATGGAGGACTATGAACAAAATCAGTTGAGGTGGCTTTCAGACATATCCCATGAATTGCGTACGCCCCTGTCGGTATTGATAGGTGAGATAGAGGCGATACAGGACGGGGTTAGAAAGGCGGACGAGAGATCCTTGAAGTCCCTGGGAGACGAGGCAAAACACCTTGAGAAGCTTGTAAATGACCTCCATGTCCTCTCACTGGCAGAGGCAGGGGCGCTTTCAATGAAGATGATATCCCTGAAACCTGTTTCCATACTAAGCCAGGCTATATATCATTTTGAAAACAGGATCGAGAACAGCGGTATGACTGTAGATCTCAATATGGAACCGAATGGAGATGACCTGAAGATGCTGGGGGACCCGCATCGTCTCGTGCAACTCTTTTCCAATCTTATTGAGAACGCGCTTATTCATGCCGATAAGCCTGGGAGGCTGATCATTAAACAGACTCATAATAGGGATAAGATATCAATAGTATTTGAAGATACCGGGCCGGGCGTAACTGAAGACTCCCTGCCAAGGTTGTTTGAGAGATTGTACAGGACAGATTCCTCCCGCAGTCGTTCTACAGGGGGAAGCGGCCTTGGATTGGCGATCTGTAAATCCATTGTGGAGATGCACAATGGCGATATACAGGCCAAAAACGGCAGTGAAGGCGGGTTAAGGATTGAAATAACTTTGCCTTTGGAGTCGAATAACAAGTAATAATAAAAAAGGAATCAAATCTATGGGAAAACGAAAAATTTTAATTGTTGAAGATGATAAAAAGATAGCCGAACTTTTAAGCGACTATCTCGAGCAGGCCAATTTTAATGTTTCAGTCTTAAAGAGAGGCGATACGGTCATTTCAGAGGTGCGTCTGAACCCGCCCGATGTCATCCTGCTGGATATCATGCTCCCCGGCAAGGATGGCATGACAATCTGCCGCGAGATCCGGGCCTTTTCAAAGGTGCCTATCCTGATGCTTACAGCAAAGGTGGAAGAGATTGACCGTTTGCTCGGCCTGGAACTGGGAGCGGATGATTACATATGCAAGCCTTTCAGCCCGAGAGAGGTTGTCGCCCGTATCAAGGCTGTCCTCCGCCGGAGCAATCCCGAACCTGCCGAGGAGAAACTGATTGCAGGACCTATCACAATCAATCCCGACAGCCATAAGGCGACAGTCGGGGACTCGGACCTGCGCCTGACCCCTAATGAATTTGAATTGTTAAAGGTCCTTATCTCGCGACCGGGGCGGGTTTTCACACGCAGTGATCTTGTATCAAAGATTCAGGGCTATGACTTCGACGGATATGACAGGACAATTGACAGTCATATAAAAAACCTGCGGAAAAAGATCGATGAAATTCTTCCGGGCAATAAGATCATTCAGACTGTTTACGGCATAGGGTATTCATTCAGCGCGCCTCAAACGGAAAATACCGCTGCATCTGCTTCTTTAACAGCCGAATAAGGACCCGGATTCTCGGTCACTCTGCAGGCCGGGCACATCTTTTATATCGGACGGGGATAGGCATTCATATAACCCTTTTTGCAAAACAGGCGTCAATAGCGGACCCTGTTCTGTGAAGAGGGTTATTCCCTTTTTATATCTCAGGCTGATCTTTCGGGAAAATTCGTTCCTTGTCTTGTGTCTCCTCCAAGCAGGATGGGCCAGTCAATAGCCTCAAAAGTCCTGTGCAGGAAATGGTCGTCGTCAACCTTTTCAAATATAAGGTTTGAGAAGTATCTGTCAGCCGCCGCCTCTACCGCCTCAAGGGGTATAACGTCGTCTCTTGTGCCGTGAAAGATCCGGACAGGCACGGTTAGCCTTTTCAGCCTGTGCCCGCTTGAATCCAGATAATTGATAGCAGGTGCAAGGAGTATCAACCTGTCGACCCTGGCCTCATCCTCCATGGCAAATAGAGAGGCCATAAGGCCGCCGAAGCTCGATCCTGCAAGTATAATCCCGGAACTTCCCTTAAGTGTCTCACGGAGCTTGCCCATCCTTTCAGGGAGCTCCCCGGTGAAATGGGGTATCACCATATCCGGGAACCGCTCCTTAAAAAAAATGGCTTTAGGCCCTTGATTGCTGCTTTCAAGGCCATGTATGAATATCTTCATGATGGCTTATTTCTCCTGATGGGCAAGGTCCGGCAAGAATTACCCGGGGATTTTTAGATGATTTCCAGTATCTCAAATTCCTGAATGCCGCCAGGGGTCTTTACCTTTATCTCGTCCCCGACCTCTCTTCCGATCAGGGCCTGTCCCAGGGGAGAATGTACTGAGATTCTGCCTTTTTCCGGTTCTGATTCATAGGGGCCAAGCAACTGATATCTAATCTCTTCATCAGTTGCAATGTTGTATATAAGAACGGTCTTTCCAAATACCACCCTGTCGGAAAGGCTGTCGTTTACCTCTATCACTTCCGCCCTGCCGATAACGCTTTCCAGTTCCGTTATCCTTCCTTCAATAAAGGATTGTCTTTCTTTTGCGGCATGGTATTCGGCGTTTTCGCTTAAATCGCCGTGTGCCCTAGCCTCCTCAATGGCTCGAACGTTCTGGGGCCTTTCAACCTTTTTAATGTGTTCCAGTTCCTTTTTTAATCTATCAAGACCTTCCCTTGTTATGGGAATCCTTTCCATAATAAACTTCTCCTTCCAATCTATAAATCAAATTTTTTTCGCTGTCGGCAGCATAACCTGGGGTTCTGTTAAAAGAAACTCCCCCTTTTCAATCCAGCCCTTAAGGATATTGGCTATCTCAAGTGCCCTTACATAGGATGAAAGGGGCGAGGTCGGTATATCCTTGCCGTTAAACTTTATAGAGCCGCTTTTGAGCTCTGCATAACTCACATAGCCAAGGGCCTTTCCCTCGCCCTTTGGGTAGTCGTTTCCATAGTCTACTATCCTTGCGAACAGCTCCTCATCGGAAACACCTGTATAGCGGGCCATATCTTCATTAAGTATGGGTATGGGGATACCTAATCCCACCGCCATCGAGCACCCATAACCAAGCATGCTCACGCCCACGATCCATCTGGGGGACATCTCCTTCATGTCTCCCATTATCATAAGTGTCCCTGCGGCGTTAATGGGCACACCGTTCTTTCCCCTTTCTGCCATGGGATTGTGCTGTGTCCCAGGGCCGATGACATAGCCCTGTGCCCCACCTAGAAAGACCCTTGTCCCCATCCCGATGGTAAGGTAGTAGGGGTCATTAAGGAGGGGGCTCAGCAACCCGGATGTCGAATAGTTTGCATTGCCTGTCTTCGGCTTCAAGACCCCCATATAGGTGTATATGGTCTTTGAAGAGAGATTGACGGCACAGTTGTAATTCTGATAGCCATTTCTCGGGTTGAGCAATACGGCATAGGGCAGATCCGAGAGGCTTACCTTCTTTTCAATCTCCTTGTTTGGATAACAATCGGTACCGTATCCGGTAGCCCTCAATGTCACCTTTTTGCCGGCTATAAGATCATTAATGACATGGCCTCCCCCGTATTTAAACTGGCCCGGATGGACGCCGTTCAATGGGTCATCCTCTGTGGGTTCGGTTGCGCCGATATAGATATCTACCGCTGCAAGACCGCCATAGGCCGGCACATTATTCAGCCATACCCTGGAGGCCTTAAATGCAGGTTTGGAATGTCCGAAATTGATAAATGCCCCGGATGAACACATGGGGGCAAAGGTGCCTGTTGTTACGACATCAACCTCTTTTGCCGCCTTTGCAGCACCCTTTCTCTTTACAAGATCAGTCATTTCATCCGCTGTAATGACCACCGCGATTCCTTTTTTAATCCTGGCGTTTATCTCCTGAATTGTCCTTGATGCACTCTTTTTGGGCACGTTAATTAACCTCCGGTGATAGACTGTTCGGGTAATATTAAATGGTATGTATGGATATGACAAGAAAAAGTTTATATATATTGATGTGTCTCTGTTTTCTTGACTTTTAAAATATGATTCTATAAGCATATCAGGTACAGGTGAGACACGGATTTTTTCATTTAATGTTGTTAAAAAATTGAGGTAAACATGGGCTATCCGGTTCAGATAGGTGATTTGACCATTAAAAAAAACGGGCCATTCTTTGTTATAGCCGGGCCATGCGTGATCGAGAATGAGGAGATCACGCTGCATGTGGCCGAATTTTTGAAAGAGACGAGCGAGGCGCTGAATATCCCCATTATCTTCAAGACATCCTATGACAAGGCAAACCGCACCTCGGTGGAGTCCTTCAGGGGGCCTGGCATAGACAGCGGGCTTAAAACAATCCGCAGGGTCAGGGAGGCGACAGGGCTTCCTGTGTTATCGGATGTACACAGTGCCGAGGAGGTGCGGAAGGCGGCGGAGGTCCTGGATGTGATACAGATACCTGCCTTCCTGTGCCGTCAGACGGACATGCTTCTGGCAGCGGCCGGGACAGGGCGTGCAATCAACATAAAGAAGGGTCAGTTTATCTCCCCTGCTGAAATGGGGCAGGCAGTCCGCAAGGTAACATCAACAGGAAATAACAATATCCTGTTGACAGAGAGGGGGTCCTTCTTCGGATACAACAATCTGGTGGTGGATTTCCGATCCATTCCGATAATGAAGGCCTTTGATTTCCCGGTCATCTTTGATGCAACCCACAGTGTTCAGCTCCCGGGCGGCAGCGGCAGCTGTTCAGGGGGGCAGAGGGAGTTTGTTGAAAACCTGGCAAGGGCCGCGGTTGCTGCCGGCGCTGACGGGGTTTTTATGGAGGTGCACCCGGACCCGGATTCAGCCCTTTGTGACGGCCCCAATTCCCTCCCTCTGGACCAGGTAAGACCCATTCTGGGGCTTTTAAAGGAGATCCATAATCTGATAACTCATCGGATCTGATGCATATCTTCATTGTTGGCGTAATAATAAAAAAGAATAGCCGTTGCATGAAAAGATAAATGTCTGCAATCCGGCGTCTCAGGTCTGGAGTTAGGTTTCCATTATGTCGGATAACAGGTTTGAAAAGATAAAGATCCTAATGCTGGATGTCGACGGGGTAATGACCGACGGACGCATCATCATTAATGACCTTGGAGAAGAGACAAAGTCCTTCAATGTGAAAGACGGGTACGGGATAAGGGTCCTCCTGGATGCAGGGATAGATGTGGCCATCATTACAGGAAGAGAGTCCCGGGTTGTTGAGCACAGGGCAAAGGATCTCGGCATAAGGCTTGTGTATCAGGGCGTTAAGGATAAAAAGGCTGTATGCGTCAAGATTCTTGAAGAAAAAAATCTAATAAGAGATCAGGCGTGCTATATAGGAGATGACCTCCCTGACATCCCCCCATTAAGATATGTCGGCCTGCCTGTCGCTGTTGCCGATGCAGTAAAAGAGGTGCGTGAGGCGGCTGTATATATTACTCAAAAAGAGGGAGGAAACGGCGCTGTCAGGGAGGTGTGCGAGCTTATCTTAAGGGCCAGGGGTGCATGGATAAAAATATAGCACTGTTTAATTGAGGAAAAATCTTTACATGGTCGGGCATTCTCTGGTATAATTATTGCAAATGGCGAAGACCCCGTTTAAATATCTGCCCATTGCCGGGATTTTAATCCTGCTCTGTATTATAGGGTATTTTTTTATTGCGACCGGTTATAGAGGGGACAATAATTCAGGACAGAATAAGGCCCTTCCAGAGGAAGGACTTACAGTAGAAAACCCACATTGCAGCCAGGAAGACACTGAAAAGGGAACAAGATTTGAGCTGGATGCAGACAAAGGGACCTATTCTCAGGATAAGCAGCGGGTCAAACTGGATAATTTCAGGCTTAAAATTAAACCCTTGAACGGCGCTGCAATGGAAATAAAGGGCGAAAAGGCAGACTACGACATAGGCGCAAAGGTAATCAGGTTGAGCGGCAATCTGCAGGGATATGGAAGTGATGATTATAGTATCTTTGCTGAAGAACTTATTTTTTCATATGATGAAAAAGATGAGGGTGTCTTAAAAACTGATGAACCGGTAAGAGTTGCCGGTCGTTTTTTTTCGATATCAGGCAAAGGGCTTGTCTATAACACGGAAAAAGAGGACCTTGACCTTTTATCGGATGTTAAAACGTTAATTGAAAAGGGCCGTTAAATTTATGAACATAAGCCGCAGTTCTCTTATCAGACTGATCGTCCCGATGGTTATCTTCATCAGTTATCCTTTATCTGCGCAGACCAATTCCCTGCAAGGGCTTTTCGGCAGGGGGACATCCCTGGACTTTAATAAGGTCGATATCAAATCAAACACATCTTCAATAAGAAATACCAAGGGGGTCGGCTCCTGGTCAGGGGATGTCAGGGCAACCACCTCGGACGGCACAACGTTGATGTGCGATAAGCTGGAGATCTTTTACCATTATGAAAAGACGGACGAAAAAAAACCTGTCGGCGACAAGGTGGTTGCCACGGGGAATGTAAGGATCGATAAGCCGGGGAATGAGAATGCCGCAGCCATTTCTGCAACTGCAGAAAGGCTGGAATACAATAAGGCCGATGAGATGGTGATCCTTACCGGAGACCCCATTTTAAAGCAAGGCGAGAGCATTTTAAAGGCATCAAAGATCACCTATGATGTTAAAGAAGATGACCTTTCCTGTGAAAATGTGAAAATGGATTTCGTTCCAGAAAAAAGGTAAACATATTGTCCGATCAGAATGACAGGTTTGAGGTAAAACAGCTCGTTAAGATCTATAAGGGCCACAGGGTTGTGGACAAGATAGACATGACCCTTACGAGGAACGAGATCGTAGGGCTTTTAGGGCCTAACGGCGCGGGAAAGACCACTACGTTCTACATGATGATAGGGCTTATAAGACCGGATGAAGGCAAGGTCTTTCTTGATGATGAGGATATCTCTGAAGACCCCATGTATATAAGGGCCAGAAAGGGGATAAATTATCTCCCTCAGGAATCCTCAATTTTCAGGAAACTGACAGTAGAGGAAAATCTCCTGGCAATACTTGAGGGGATGGACATCCCATCCAATGAGATTAAGGGGCGATTGAAAGACCTTTTATCCGAACTGAATATAAGCCACTTGGCAAAGCACAACGCCGCATCCCTTTCCGGAGGGGAGAGGAGAAGGCTTGAGATTACCAGGGCACTTGCAACCGAGCCGCGATTCATGCTCCTTGACGAGCCTTTTGCAGGCATTGACCCTCTTATCCTGAATGACATAAAACAGATCATCAGGAGGTTAAAGGAGCGCGGCATAGGGATCATTATCTCCGATCACAATGTAAGGGATACCCTGGAGGTCTGTGATACGGCATATATAATTAATAAGGGAAAGATTATCGAATCCGGTAACCCGGATCAGATAATAAACAGTACGATAGCCAGGAAGGTCTATCTGGGCGAGGATTTTAACTGGTAATTTATTGATCCTGATTACAGGAAGATAATTAGATGGCATTACAGCTCAAACAATCTCTCAGTCTTTCACAGCAACTTATAATGACGCCGCAATTGCAGCAGGCGATCAAGCTTCTGCAGTTAAGCCGACTGGAGCTGCTGGAGACTATCACACAGGAGATGGAGGCAAACCCCCTGCTTGACGAACAGTCCGGCGATGATGTTGATTATGAGGTCGAATCATTTGAGGAAATAAAGGAACCCCCCAGTGAGAATACCCCTGAGGTGAGGCTGGAAGAGGACCATAGCAAGCCAAATGAGGATATGGATTGGGAGTCCTATCTGTCAGAATATAATACCGGCTGGGCAGATACGCCTCACGAAAACAAGGAGCTGCCTGTCTTTGAAAATATCAATGCAAGCAAGACCAACCTGCATTCCCATCTCCTGTGGCAGCTCAGCCTGAGTGACCTGTCAGAGGGGCAGCAGGAGATAGGTGTTCAGATTATAGGGAATATCGATGAGGACGGGTATCTGAAGGCCACAACGGAAGAACTCACCCAATTAACAGGACATGGCGAAGATGAGGTCTTAGAGGTCCTGTCAATAATTCAAAATTTTGACCCTACAGGGGTAGGCGCCAGGGACACACAGGAATGCCTGCTGCTCCAGGCCAGGTTCCAGAATCTGGCGGGCACGGTTGTTGAAAAGATCATCCGTGGTCATATGGAAAATCTTGAGAACAAACGTTATGACAAGATCGCCAAGGGTCTATCTATATCCATGGATGAGGTCCTGGCCGCCGTCTCTGTTATAAGCAATTTTGAGCCGAAACCGGGAAGGCTTTACAGTGATGACGAGACAGTCTATATAAGCCCCGATATATATGTCTTTAAGGTGGGCGATGATTATGAGATCGTCCTGAATGAAGACGGCATGCCTAAATTAAAGATAAACAACTATTACAAGGAGATATTATCAAATAAAAATTCCCTGGAAAAAAACACAAAGGAGTATATTCAGGAAAAGCTGAAATCAGCCGCATGGCTGATCAAGAGCATTCATCAACGTCAAAGGACCATTTATAAAGTTACTGAGAGCATAGTCCAGTTTCAAAGAAATTTTTTTGAAAAGGGGGTGACTCATCTTAAACCGCTTGTATTAAGGGATGTTGCAGAACATATACAGATGCATGAATCCACCATAAGCAGGGTAACAACAAATAAATATGTCCATACCCCCCAGGGGGTTTTCGAGTTGAAATATTTTTTCAACAGCGCCATAAACAGCATGGAGGGCGATTCCATTGCCTCAGAAAGCGTAAAGGAACATATAAAAAATATTATTAAGAGCGAAAAAAAGAACAATCCATACAGCGATCAGGAGATCGCAGAGATGCTGAAGGGATCCAACATCGATGTCGCACGGCGGACAGTGGCAAAATACAGGGAGACAATGGGGATATTGCCGTCGCGGAAGCGCAGGACGCATTCCTGATGGAGTCAAGGTTTGTGGTGTGCTGTTTAATAAAAGATTATGCTGAAATTTTATCTTGCTGTGATTTATAAAATCATTTAACTTAATAAAAACTTTTCTCCACCAAGGAGGTTAGCTTATGGAGATTACTGTAACTTTCAGACATATTGATGCCTCGGAAAGTTTAAAGGCCTATGCAGAGGAAAAGGTGTCTAAACTGGGTAAATATTTTGATTTCCCAATAGAGGCGCACATCGTACTTGCTGTAGAAAAATTCAGACGCTCGGCGGATGTCACACTTAATGTCAACGGGACAACGATCAAGGGAGTTATAGAAACTGAGGACATGTATTCGGCCATTGATCAGGTCATGGATAAGATAGAGAAACAGGTTAAAAGACACAGGGACAAACTAAGGGACAGGAGGACTGATGCGCGAAAGGGTGAAACTGCCTTAAAGGGCCCCGAGTCGGAGGACCTTGCAGAGATGGGGGTGGAAGAACCCAGGATAGAGATAGAAAAGATAGTTGCAAAACCGATGGATCCGGAAGAGGCGGCGATGCAGTTTAATCTTTCACAGCAGGATTTCCTCGTATTCAGGAATTCCCGCACCAGAGAGATCAATGTGATCTACAGGCGCAAGGATGGGAACCTGGGATTGATGGAGCCCTTAAGCTGAGCTAAACGCAATCGTAACCGGTGTATATAACATTATGAGATTATCAGAAATACTGGATGCTAAAAATATTATTCCTGATTTAAAGGCCAGAGATAAAAAAAAGGCCCTTGAAGAACTGGCAGAGTGCATCGTAAAAACAAGGCCCTCCGTGGATAAAGACTCCCTGGTCAAGGTCCTCCTGGACAGAGAGAGGCTGGGGAGTACGGGTATCGGCGACGGTGTTGCCATTCCCCACGGTAAATTCCACGGGATCAATGAACCTATCATTTCATTCGGCCGGAGCATTAAGGGATTGGACTTTGAGTCCATGGACGGGCAACCGGTCTTTCTTTTCTTTTTGCTCATCGCCCCGGAAAACTCGGCCAGCGTTCATTTAAAGGCGCTGGCAAGGATAGCGAAGATTTTAAAAAACAGCTCTTTCAGGAAGATGCTTATGGAGCTACCGACCAGGGAAGAGCTGCATAAGGCGATTATTCAGAACGATGAGGAATTCTAGCCGAGACATTATCTTTTAGGCAGGCTCCTGACGGAGTGCTTCCTGCCCGGGCAGGGCCTGGTTGATAGACAGGATTAGGAAGGTTGATTTATTCTCTTGTAATAACCATTATTCCATGGAGATGCGCTCTTATTATGATAGGCTTACTGATCGTTACTCATTGTGATCTTGGAAGGGAATTTTTGAACGCAGCAGAGTTTATCGTTGGACGTATGGAGTCTGTAGAGGTTATTTCCATAACACAGACCTCCAACTCTGAAAAGATTAGAAAGATGATTGAAGACAAGATAGCCGCCCTCAACAAAGGGAAGGGTGTCCTTATCCTTACGGATATGTTCGGAGGCACGCCTTCCAATCTCAGCCTTTCTTTTCTGAAGGACGAAATGGTAGAGGTTTTGACGGGCGTTAACCTGCCTATGGTTATCGCCATTGCCCAGAACCGTTCAAGAATGGGGTTGGCAGAACTGGCTGAAAAGGCCCAAGAGGCCGGCAAAATGAGCATATCCCTTGCTGGGAAACTTTTAAAATAGGGATGCCTCATCTTGTAGAGATCAGCCCTGATAATTTCCCGGCATATGCCGAAGGGATCCTTGAGATCGAAAGGGTTTCATTTCCAAGCCCCTGGGGCTTTAATGCGTTCAAGGCAGAGGCGGAGAAGGATGTATCCCACCTGTGGGTCCTTATTTCAGATGGGGCTGTGGTTGGTTATATATGTTTCTGGATAGTGGAAATGGAGATCCAGCTGATGAATGTCGCGGTACATCCTGAAAGACGCGGGAAAGGCTTCGGCAGATTAATGCTTGCGAGGATGATTGAAAAAGGCATTTCAAGGGGTGTAAGAAATATATGGCTGGAGGTGAGGCCATCCAATTCATGGGCAAGGAATCTGTACAAGGAAATGGGATTTCTTGAGGTGGGCATAAGGCCCAATTATTATTCTGAGACAAACGAGGACGCGATCATGATGTCACTGGAACTCCCCGATGCCCGGGGGGTGTAGACCTCGTCAAGGCTTATCGTACATTTACCTGTATTATGCAATTCAATATTATCATTCACAGAGGAGGATGATTATGGCTATTAAAGTAGGAATCAACGGTTTTGGTCGCATAGGACGGATGGCCTTCAGGTCCGGACTTGCAAACAAGGATATAGAATTTGTTGCAATCAATGACCTCACAGATACTGCTACCCTGGCGCACCTTTTGAAATATGATTCCACCCAGGGCGTACTCAATGCGGATATCTCAAGCACCGCCAATTCAATAATCGTTAACGGTAAAGAGATAAAGGTCTTTACCGAGAAGGACCCTGCCAGGATCCCCTGGCGCGACCTGGATGTAAAGATCGTCCTGGAAAGCACAGGGATCTTTACAGAAAAGGCAAAGGCCGCGGCACACCTGGAGGCGGGGGCCAAGAAGGTAATCATATCAGCGCCGGCCAAGGGACCTGATATAACCATAGTTATGGGCGTTAATCACCAGGAATATGACCCGCAGAAACACCATGTGGTCTCTAATGCATCATGTACAACCAACTGCCTTGCCCCTGTCTGCAAGGTGCTCCTTGATAACTTCGGGATTGAAAAGGGCCTTATGACAACGACGCACGCCTATACGGGCGACCAGAGGCTGCTGGATTTCCCCCACAAGGACCTGAGGAGGGCAAGGTCTGCCGCCCTTTCAATGGTCCCGACCACCACAGGAGCGGCAAAGGCCGTGTCCCTGGTCCTCCCGCAGCTGGAAGGAAAACTAAACGGCCTGGCCATACGCGTTCCTACGCCGAATGTGTCAGTCGTGGATCTGACCGCTCAATTAAGCAGGCCTGCCACTGTTGTGGAGATAAACAAGGCAATGAAAGAGGCCTCAGAGACCTATCTCAAGGGGATACTTGCCTACTGTGAAGAACCCCTGGTGTCCATTGACTTTAACGGTACAACCTTATCATCGACATTGGACGCACTTTCAACCATGGTTGTGGGCGATATGGTAAAGGTCCTTTCATGGTATGATAATGAATTCGGTTATGCCACCAGGATGATAGATCTTGCTGCATATATGGGCGGGATGTAAGGAGGGCGATATGTCCAGCAGAACTCCCCTGATAGCCGGGAACTGGAAGATGAATCTGAATATCAGCCAGTCGACCGAACTTGTAAAGGCTGTAGCAGACGGGATAAAGGGCCTCTCAGGGGTCGATGTCCTTGTCGCGCCGCCGTTCACAAACCTTTATACCGTAAGGCAGGCGATAGGAAAGGCGGATATCTTTCTGGCAGGCCAGAACATGCATTGGGAAAAGGATGGGGCATTTACAGGCGAGGTCTCCCCGCAGATGCTTATCGATGCAGGGTGCAGCCATGTCATCCTGGGGCATTCTGAGAGGAGGAGCCTTTTCAAGGAGACGGATGAGATGATAAACTCAAAGGCAAAGGCCGCCTTCATGACAGGACTGGTTCCGATCGTCTGCATAGGTGAGACCCTTACAGAGAGGGAGAACGGCTGGACATTTGACGTGATCCGGAACCAGCTCAAGGGGTCACTGAAGTTTTTTATTGAAGAGGGCCGCCTCCCTGCTTCCACCATCCTGGCCTATGAGCCTGTGTGGGCCATCGGTACAGGGAGGACTGCAACGCCGGAGCAGGCACAGGAGGTGCATCGGTTTATAAGGGGCTGGATAGAGGAGACCTTTGACAGGGCCGTTTCCGAGCAGGTCAGGATCCTTTACGGAGGCAGCGTTAAGCCTGACAACGCCTCTGCCCTGATGGCTTGCAAGGATATCGATGGGGCGCTTGTAGGCGGGGCAAGCCTTAAGGCGGATTCTTTTATGGGGATTATAAGGTTTTAAAATATTCCTGTTGCAATTTTATCTTTTTCTGATTATATTGCCGAATCTGTTATCTGAAGGGTTTCTTTCTTGCCCTTTAAATTTGGGTTTTATTGGTTTATAAGTTCTTGCGATCTGTATTTAACAGATTTTACTTTAATCCATGAGGTAGTTTACTTTAATGCATTTAATTATTATTCTACTGCACGTTATAGTGTGCTTTGCGCTTATCCTTATTGTCCTTTTGCAGAAAGGCAAAGGGGCAGACATGGGGGCCGCGTTCGGTGGTTCAAGCCAGACGGTCTTCGGGGGGGCTGGGGCATCTTCCTTCCTGACCAAGATGACGACAGCAGCAGCCGTAATCTTTATGATCACCTGTCTGTTGCTTACCATCATGTATAGCGGGAAAAAGACAGCGAGCTCCATCATGGACAATGTAAAGACAACAGCACCTGCAACATCATCACAGGGTGCTGCCCCTGCGGCTGATACAAGTTCTACACCCGCAGGAACGCAGGGCAACAATTAGCCTCCATACCTGATAAAGGCTTTTAGGGATGGAACGGCAAGTCCCGCAAAGAGGGATGAGCAAAGCTTCCAGAATTGGAAGACCTTAGCTGAGTGCTGACAGCTGATAGCATGAATCCAATTCAATGCTTTCGGATGAATTAAAAATGCCGAAGTGGTGGAACCTGGTAGACACACTATCTTGAGGGGGTAGCGGGGAGACCCGTGCGGGTTCAAGTCCCGCCTTCGGCACCACATATCAATTCAAAATATTGAATAAAATCAGAGGGTTGGCCACACCGGCAAAACCCTCTTTTTTTGTTTGGGATACTTTTGGGCTACTTTTTGAAAATGAAATTGAAATTTGGGGTGAAAAATTCTCTGATGAGATAATAAGACTTGGGTTTTAAAATGACTCTAATCGACTTCAGGCCCATACTTTTCTCTCTCGCTCAGATTTTTTTACCTTGCAAAATTATTTATATTGTCGTTATCATTCCCAAAAACATTTCAATAGAATTCACTCAAACCGATTTTTACAGTTTAACTATTAACCTATAACCAGTCTTGTATTTCTAACCCCCCGTGTTACAGAAACGTTTTACATATTGAATCTACGGGCCGCTAAACAATGTAATATTTGTCTTATATTACCGCATTTAAATGCGTAATATATCGATTTTTAAAATCAACTTGTTCGGGTTAAATTTATGAGGTGATATGGCAAGTAATAATGAAAGTTCCCAGAAAAAAGAGACCCCAGAAGAAGCGATACTAGAAAAAAAGAGACCCGGGAGAAAGACACCTGTAAAAAAGACACCCGGGAAAAAGACAAAATCGAAATTAAATACTAAAACACATAATTGGCTTATCGCTATTTTTTCAATTGTTGGGGCTTTCGTCATATTTTTGTTAAGTCTAATTAATCCTAAAATAGAAGGTAGCTCCAAACTTCCTATATATACTGTAAAAATAGAACAAGATATTGTATCTGGTGATTTTCATTTTTTATTTACCATTGGAAGTCAATTCACAAATAATTCAATAATTCCAGGATTTATAGGTACTGCTATAACATATCCAATCACTCTAACCACAATTAAGGACATAAATATTACTAATATAGATAAAAAATGGATTTATTTGCATCATGGAAAAGTAATTTTTACAACCTGTTTAATAACTTTAAAATGGGATGAAATTGAAAAGATGAAAACTAGTAAGATTGCACCAATACAATTTGGTTTGCATTATTTAGATAACCGTGGTGCTCTGGTTCTGAATGAAAAAGGGGAAGCTTTTCGACAGCAGGTAGAAATGGGTGTTGAATCAATATTAAAACAACAAAATAGTAAACCAGGTCCACCAACTTTAAAAAACTTATCTGAAAATTAAAAAACCAAATAGAAAATTAGTATCTGGCGACCAACTTGGAAATAGGGCAAGTTGTTATTTCGGATATATACCTGCGAAGGGTGCAGACATTTAGACTGGAATACTCTGCCAGTTGTTTGAGTGTTAGATATTTTCTTTTGATTTCGTTAGGCGGCATTTTTATAGGCTGCTTTTTTCGATGATTCCCAAACCAAATTCCAATCTCCTCAAATATACTGATTAGACTTCAACATCCATTTCGATCTGCTCTGGTCTTGAGTGATGGCGATGTACCTTGGTCACAGTATAGTTCTGATTAATATATGTATTTGCTTGATTATCAAATATCTGTTTAATCTCTAGATCACACACTAATGTATCGCCGTTCGCAAATTTCTCTGTGCCTTTTTCAATGCGTACTAGAAAGACATCATCTTTAATGCGAGCTGATATTTTTATACCATGATAAAAAAACTGCCATTGGTGTCTATCACTAAAAGTTAACTGATAAATATTAAGCGGAACTGTTTCAGTGCGAGTTCGCTCCGCCTCTGGTTCCGGACTTTCAGAATGCTCAAGTATTTCAAATGAGGTCTTTGGCAGACTGAGAACTTCTTCCCCTTTATTGTCGAGCAGCTTTATTTCTTTTACCGATTCATCAACCTTCAGCGCTCCTCCTGCCATATTTATATGATAATTGACTACATTTGAATTATTATAAATGTTCACTGCACGATCAGTAGCTGGAATTCGAGTTCCATCAGGCAAAACGACCTGCAATTCGCTGCCATCGTTCTTTTCTACCTTTTTTGCTTTTGCTCCTTTCAAAGCAATCTTAAGTTTTATAATCTCAATTAATGTTTGCACGTAATCATTAAGAGAGCTGAAATCAAGAGACGCTACCAGAACTTGAAAATCATATTGAAAAAGATCAATTGGGAAACCAAAAGATCCCTTTTCAAAAGGGCGAACTTGAAGTGCAAGCGCCTTTGTACTACCATATTCTCTCTGAATCTCATCAAGTGTTTCTTTCAAGAAAACAAGAGTTGATGCAAGTGTCCTAGAATCTATTGAATTATCATCAGTCTCAAAATGAACTCGGAGAGTTAATTGTTCAGATGGCTCATATTTTCCAAATACCTTTGGCATTGTACGCTCCTTTTCTAAATCTTTTGAAGTATTGTCTTTGCATACTCAATAAAATCCTTTTTTCGACTGCCAATTCGCCCCTTATTACCTAAATGAAGATCATTATAAAAATATCCACTTCCTATCAGCCAGAATACTTTATCCGCATTGTACGCACTTACGTCAGCATTCCCTGCAACCCTGATTACTGATTTGAATAATTGATAGTCATCGGATTTAGGAGGGCAGAGACTAAGTGCTGAAAAAATATCATGCAGATGGACATCAGGTTTTGGAAAATTTATATACCCCATTTCTTTTAGGAAATCGCATGATAAAGCAAATCCAAAACCTTCAATCTCTTGACTCAAAAGCATAGGAAGGCTTGCACGAGCTCTCTCATCTCGATCAAAGAAATCAACCCAATTAAAAAAATCCGAGGCTGATGCAAACTGCTCAATAAAATTCGCTGCTGAAAGAATTGTCTGGCAATAATGCGGCCATATACTCCGAGGTGTTCTTCTAATCTCGCCTCTTGGTTTCAACTTTTGAACTATATCATCAAGAATAATTTCCCAATTCCCATTGTATTTTTGCAGGACGATTTTTGCATTAAAACCCTCTAGTACGACTGACAACTTATCAACACCGCCAATCGATCTTCCTATAACCCCTGCTTTCATATTTGCATTTTGAGCGGATTCAAGAATTCTTTGATATATTTCTTCTTTTGATGTTGGCTTTGGAGAAAGCGTAAAAGGATTTAAATATTTTTCAATAAGGCTTAATGACACCCCATGGATTCCTTGCGATGGGAGATAATTCTTTGCCAACTGATATGCTTTTTTATCAATTAGAGAAATATCTTTCATGATGTCACCAGAAAACAGAAAATAAAATACAAGGACAGATTTTTAATTGTAAATAGGTAAGACTTAATAATTATGATCACTTAAGATTTGGACAAAACATGATAACTACAACATAAAGCTTATTGCAAGTGAAAAAATGAATATCAAATATGACCTGTTCGCTGTGAAAAATTAAATGAATAATCTTCTTGATTATTTATTTGTTGTTGACATACCATATATTGTACCTTAGACTTTTGGTCAGTCTGTAAGATGTGCTTTTACAGAATAAAAAACCCCAAAACCTTTGCAGAGGTCAGGGGTTGGGTAAATACGCCGAGAGTATCCGGCAATCATTATTGTTATCAGTTCTAGTAGATCCTGTTTTTCATGTCAAGTTCTTTCTACCTGTCTGATTAACATCGTGAAAATCCTCAGCGTATTTAAATCTTCCCAATAATTGGAGGTGAACCCAATGATTGTTTAATTTTATTTTGATTGAACTCAATTATTATTAACAATTTTTCTTGGAGGATTAAAGCTATGGCAAAAGGACAAGATAGAACTATATTTAGAAGAAGTGATGGTAAATGGGTAAATAAGAGAAATGACTCTGAAAGAGCATCATCTCTCCATGATACCCAAAAAGACGCAATTAATACTGGTCATGGGATGCTCTCCAATCAAGGAGGCGGAGAATTAACTGTTAAAGGGTTAGATGGTCGAATTAGAAGCAAAGATACTATCCCCCCAGGGAATGACCCATGCCCACCAAAAGATAAAGAACATTAACCTTTAAATCATTGGCGGCTATCCTGAATCGATGCCGGACCTTTCAGTTAGCCGCCTTTTCAATTACCTCCTCCTCTTTCTCCTCCGCCTTCTCTTCCTTCCTCGCATTATAAACATTATCCATGAACGCCTTGCCATCGTCCCTCTGATAGTTCTTGATGTAGGAATAATATCTCTCGTGAATCATCTGCAAGGTCTCATGACCCATCATCCTTTGCACCCAGCCAGGCAGCTCACCTGCATCCAGCATCAAGGTCGCAAAGGTGTGTCTCGTCTCATACATCCTTCTATCCGCCAGCTTTGCCTTCGTCAAAGTTGTCTTCCAAATATGCTGGTTCATGGAATCAGGGAGGACCGGCCTGCCGTATTGATTAAGGAAAACATACTCGGACTTCCCCATAGTATATTTTCTCTGATCCCTCATCGCCTCGATAACAGGAGGTAGCATGGTTATATCACGCACTGACCTTTTGGTCTTAGGTCGCCCTTCTTCACCTCGCACCCTTGTTTCCCTAACCTTGATAACACCTAATTTGAAATCAACATTCTTCCATTTCAGTGCAGATTGCTCCCCGAACCGGAGTCCAGAGAAGAACGCTACCACAAAGAAATTGCGATATTGCACATGCACGTTATCCAGGAATTCATTGACCTCCTCCATTGATAATGGATGAATATCGGGCTTGGTGACCTTCGGGCTGCCTATCAAATCCATTGGATTCTGTTTAATATATCCTGCCAGCTGTGCGAACCTAAATACTTCCCTAACAGGTATCATAACATTCTTCAATCGTTTACCTGAACAATCTAGGCTCGCAAACAATTTCTTCACCTCAAGAAAATTCAGACTCTTTATTGGTGTATTACCTATCTTTGGCAGGATGTGATAGTTCATGGAGTTCCGATAATCATACAAAGTTGATGACTTCAATTCCTTGGTCTTAATCTTTACCCATTCCTGGGCGATCTCTCCAAAAACAGGATTCTTGTCATTCTCGATAATTGGCTTCCTAATATCACCCTTTTCCTCCATCTCCTTTAAAAGATTATCACGCATCTTTCTTGCTTCTATAACCGAGTTGCAAAGTACCTTCCTAATAACCTGTCTGCCCTTCCTTGTCCTAAAATACCAGACGCCATCCCTGTTGACCAAATGATGATTTTTGTCCTTCGCCATAGTTAAATCCTCCACGTTTTTTTTATACGGTTGGAGGACACATCTTGCCCTTCCACTTTCTTCACTGCCGATGTCTTTTTGAACGGTATAACAGTCGCTTGCTTTTTATGTTGTGCCTTGAACTGATTTACTCCATCAACAGGATACAGAACCCTTGTTGACCCAGGCGCCTGAAAATATTCTAATAACCCTGCCTCTCTCCAATTTTTAACCGTGTTAGGAGTCACGCGAAAAAGATCTGCGACTTCATTCTGAGTGAAGTACTCATGAACTAAGATGTTCGCAGTATCATTTTCCATTAGGCTAATCTCCAATTTCAATATTCCATTTGACCGAACATCGGTCATATACAATAAAAGTTTTTATAACCGGCATCCCCGAAATAACGGAGAGGTCCGGCATCATTGGATCTGAGTAAAACACCGTGCCAAACCGCCAAATTCAAACCTAGGCGAGACCGGGGAGGAGAGGGGTAGATCACCCCTCTCGATTCTGAATCTGTTGGGAAAACCACCAACAGGATAAATCCGGCTGAACCAACAGAATATTCACTAACTACTTGCAAAGACCTACCTGTAACAATTGATAGAAAAGACCTTCCGGCAACGAGGCGAATAACTCAAAAGCTGGCTGTTACAAGATGATGCTATGCCTCTAATCAATGTTATTGTTTCAGCAAAATTCGCACCGCGAATTTACATTTATTATATATGCTTTATTATATATACTTTATAGGCCGATCCA
>Ga0153915_10001571_pt1 | contig 20937 bp, 18 predicted proteins | sample Opewatmetagenome_2_FD_107003 | JGI IMG/M metagenome (GOLD analysis project Ga0153915, IMG submission 107003) | Freshwater wetland microbial communities from Ohio, USA - Open water 3 Core 3 Depth 3 metaG | ecosystem: Environmental > Aquatic > Freshwater > Wetlands | place: USA: Ohio, Lake Erie...
CTCGACCTGGGCGAGGTCGACCTCAAGACGCTGCGAGTGGCCAACAAGGCCGCCAACGAGCGGATCCGCCAGACCATCGACACCGCGACCCGGGAGCGGGCCAAGGTGGAAGAGAAGGCGGAAGACCAGATCGACAAGATCCTCCAGCCGGATGAGCTGCCTCCGGGCGTGATCCAGCTGGTGAAGGTGTACATCGCCGAAAAGCGCAAGGTCTCGGTGGGCGACAAGATGGCCGGCCGCCACGGGAACAAGGGTATCGTCGCCCGGATCGTGCCGGAGGAGGACATGCCCTTCCTGCCGGATGGCTCGCCGGTGGACATCGTGCTCAACCCGCTGGGCGTGCCGAGCCGCATGAACGTGGGCCAGATCCTGGAGACCCACCTCGGCTGGTGCGCCTCGATCCTGGGGTTCAAGGCCAAGACCCCGGTGTTCCGCGGGGCGGACGAGGGCGAGATCGGGGTGCTGCTCCGGATCGCCGGCATCCGCTGGGCAGGCGAGGCGCTGGGGCTCCGGCAGCGGGCACCGGAACCGGATGCGGGGACCATCGCGGCGATCGCGTCGGATCTGCATCAGGCCACCCACATGCTGACGGATGCAGGGCTGCACGACCTGGCCCACCGCGGCGCGCAGGCTCCGACCCGGGAGCTGTACCAGGGGATCAAGGCGTTCCTCACCTCGGCGGCGAAGGAACTGGCCGCCCGGGAGCTGGCCCAGCGGAAGCAGGAGCTGGCCTATCACCAGCACCGGTTGGCCTCGGCCGAGGGCGCCGAGCAGAAGACGCTGCAGAAGCTGGTGAAGGACCTGGAGAAGTCGGCGGAACTCGGCGCGGCCGAGCTGCTGGAGACGACCGCGCGGCCTGCCCTGGCGGTGCTGGCAGGAGGCAAGGGAGAGCCGGAGGACGTCGCCAAGGCCGCCGAGGAGCTGATCCGGGCCGCGGGGCTCACGCCGTCCGGCAAGGCGCGGCTGCGCGACGGGCGCAGCGGCCAGGAGTTCGAAGGGGATGTGACGGTCGGCGCGATCTACATGCTGAAGCTGTCGCACCTGGTGGACGACAAGATCCACGCCCGCTCGATCGGCCCATACTCGCTGGTCACCCAGCAGCCGCTGGCCGGTAAGGCGCAGTTCGGCGGCCAGCGCTTCGGAGAAATGGAGGTGTGGGCGCTGGAGGCGTACGGCGCGGCCAACGTGCTCCAGGAGATGCTGACGGTCAAGTCGGACGACGTCAACGGCCGGAGCAAGGTGTACGAGGCGATCGTGAAGGGGCAGAACCTGCCCGAGCCGGGCATCCCCGAGTCGTTCAACGTGCTGGTGAAGGAGCTGCAGGCCCTGGGGTTGAAGGTCACCCTGGGCACGACGGCGGACGGGGACGAGTAAGAAGGGCGGACAGGCGGACAGTGGCACGAGGACCGGTGAAATCGGAGACAGCGGGGCAGGGCGCGGCGGATGGGCGAGATCGGATCACTGACCGCCTGTCCGCCTGACCGCCTGACGACGGGATAGAGCAGAACCAAGAAGAGGGACCAATGATCGATTTCCGCAGCGGACGCGAGCCCAAGAGCTCGAGCTTCGACTACATCAGCATCCGCATCGCCTCCCCGGAGGAGATCCGCGGCCCGCGCGACCAGAAGGAGCGTGAGCGGCTGGAGCTTCAGGGGCAGCGGTACTGGTGGTCGTGGGGCGAGGTGACCAAGCCCGAGACCATCAACTACCGCTCGTTCAAGCCGGAGAAGGACGGCCTGTTCTGCGAGCGGATCTTCGGCCCGGTCAAGGACTGGGAGTGCCACTGCGGCAAGTACAAGCGCATCCGCTATCGCGGCGTGATCTGCGACCGCTGCGGCGTGGAGGTGACGCTCAGCAAGGTGCGGCGCGAGCGGATGGGGCATATCGAGCTGTCGGTGCCGGTGGCCCATATCTGGTTCTTCAAGACGCTGCCCTCGCCGATGGGCAACCTGCTGAACGTCACCCTGCGTGACCTGGAGCGGGTGATCTACTACTCGAGCTACATCGTCATCGAGCCCGGCGACCAGGACGTAGACGCCAACCAGCTGCTGGACGAGGACGAGTACCTCACCCTCCGGGCCAAGGCCCGGGAGGAGGGCGACAGCGCGTTCCGGGCCGACATCGGTGCCCCGGCAGTGCGCGAGCTGCTCAATCGGATCGATGTCAAGAAGCTCGCTGAGGAGCTGCGCGGCGCGGTGGCGACGGAGACCAGCCAGCACCGCAAGAAGCAGATGCTCAAGCGGCTCAAGATCGTGGACGCGTTCCTGACCTCCGGTGAGAACGGCGACGTGCCGAACAATCCGGCGTGGATGATCCTGGACGTGATCCCGGTGATCCCGCCCGATCTGCGACCGCTGGTGCCGCTGGACGGCGGCCGCTTCGCCACCAGCGACCTGAACGACCTGTACCGCCGGGTGATCAACCGGAACAACCGGCTGCAGAAGCTGATCCAGCACAAGGCGCCGGAGGTCATCCTCCGCAACGAGAAGCGCATGCTGCAGGAGGCGGTGGACGCGCTGTTCGACAACGGCCGCCGCTCCAAGGCGATCCGTGGCCGGGGCAAGCGTCCGCTCAAGTCCCTGAGCGACATGCTGAAGGGCAAGCAGGGCCGGTTCCGGCAGAACCTGCTGGGCAAGCGGGTGGATTACTCGGGCCGTTCGGTCATCGTGGTCGGCCCGGAGCTGCGCCTGCACCAGTGCGGCCTGCCCAAGGCGATGGCGGTGGAACTGTTCAAGCCCTTCATCATCCACAAGCTGGTGGAGAAGGGTATCGCCGAGACGGTCAAGCGGGCCAAGAAGATCGTGGAGAAAGAGAGTCCGGAGGTGTACGAGATCCTGGAAGAGATCATCCAGGACCATCCGGTGCTGCTCAACCGCGCCCCGACCCTGCACCGGCTGGGCATCCAGGCCTTCGAGCCGGTGCTGGTGGAGGGCAAGGCGATCCGGATCCACCCGCTGGTCTGCGCCGCGTTCAACGCCGACTTCGACGGCGACCAGATGGCCGTGCACGTGCCGCTCTCGTTCGAGGCGCAGCTCGAGGCCCGGCTCCTCATGATCTCGTCGAACAACATTCTCAAGCCGTCCGACGGGCGGCCGGTGGCGGAGCCTTCGCAGGACATGGTGCTGGGGAGCTACTTCCTCACCAAGCTGCCCCGGGGCGCCGAGGAGCCCAAGGAGGGGAAGGCGAGCCCGGCGTGGGAGAAGGCCAAGCACTACGGCTCGCTGGCCGAGATCGAGATGGCCCTGCTGCACCGGAACATCGACTATCACACGGCGATCTACTTCTGGTACCAGCCGCCGCGCGAGGCGGCGGATCACCGGCCGCGCTGGGTCCGGTCCACCGCCGGCCGGGTGCTGTTCAACAGCATCCTGCCGCGGCAGGTCGTGGCCAACCACGGCTTCAAGAACGACCTGATGCGGAAGAAGGCGCTGTCCGAGCTGGTGCTGCAGAGCTACCGCGAGGCGGGGCTGGCCGACACGGTGGTCTTCCTGGACCGGCTGAAGGAGTTCGGCTTCCGCTACGCCACCCAGGGTGGCATCAGCATCGGGGTGGAGGATCTGGAGATCCCGCGGGAGAAGGCCACTCTGCTGGAGGAGGCGGACAAGCGGGTACAGCGCTTCCAGCGGGCTTACAACACCGGCCAGATCACCTTCGGCGAGCGCTACAACAAGGTGATCGACGCCTGGACCCACGCCAATAACGACGTGGCCGAGGCGATGGTGAACCACATGCGGCAGAGCCGCGGCGGGTTCAACCCGGTGTTCATGATGTTCGATTCCGGCTCCCGCGGCTCACGGGACCAGATCCGCCAGCTGGCGGGTATGCGCGGCCTGATGGCCAAGCCGCAGAAGAAGCTGACCGGCGGAATCGGCGAGATCATCGAGAGCCCGATCAAGTCGAACTTCCGCGAAGGGCTCACCGGCCTGGAGTACTTCATCTCCACCCACGGTGCCCGGAAGGGTCTGGCCGATACCGCGCTCAAGACGGCGGACGCCGGCTACCTGACCCGCCGACTGGTGGACGTCGCGCAGGACGTGACCATCACCGAGGAGGATTGCGGCACCATTCAGGGGCTCGAGATCTCCGCGCTGAAGGAAGGCGAGGACATCATCGAGCCGCTCAAGGAGCGGATCCTGGGGAGTGTCGCCTCGGAGGACGTGTTCGATCCGCATGAGCTGGACGAGCACGGCGATCCGAAGCTGCTGGTGCAGTCGGGCAAGCTGATTGACGAGGAGATCTCCGCCCAGATCGACGATGCCGGGATCGAGAAGGTCAAGATCCGCTCGGTGCTGACCTGCGAATCGCGCCGCGGCTGCTGCCGCATGTGCTACGGACGCAACCTGGCCACCATGGACATGGTGGACATGGGCGAGGCCATCGGCATCCTGGCCGCCCAGTCCATCGGCGAGCCGGGGACGCAGCTGACCCTGCGGACCTTCCACATCGGCGGCGCCTCGTCGCGCATCGCCGAGGAGGCGGAGCGCCGGGCCCGCGCCAGCGGTCTGGTGAAGTACACCGCCGGCCTGGAGTATGCCGACGTGCCGGTGGAGTACGAGGACGGCACCAAGGCCATGGTGCGCATCGCCCTCACCCGCGAGGACGAGAACGCCGACGAGGAGTCGAAGGAAGGCATCCTGGTGGTGGACCCCGCCGATCCGAAGCGGGTGCTCAACCGCTATCCGGTGCCCGAGGGCGCGCTCATCCAGGTCAAGGAGGGCGATTCGGTGCAGGGGAAGATGTCGATCCTCTATACCTGGGACCCGTACAACGACCCCAGCATCCTCAAGCTGGATGGCGAGCTGCGCTGGAAGGACCTGGTGCCGGGCTCGACCCTGCGCGAAGAACTGGACGAGTCGACCGGCCTCCGCTCCCTGGTGGTCATGGCGGATCCGGACCGGGAACTGCATCCCTCGGTGCTGGTCTACGCCCCCAACCGGAAGGACCCCCAGGAGTACATCCTGGCGGAGGGGTCGCGCATCATCCTGGGCTCGGACACCGATCAGGTAACCCGCGCCATGGACCTGCCCGACGAGGCCAACCCGTGGGCCTCGAAGTTCAAGGTCGAGGAGTACCCGATCAACGTGGCCTGGCCGAGCAAGAGCAAGAAGGAGAGCAAGGACAAGACCGTCTATCTCTCTTCCCCGGTCAAGGTGACCAAGGGTGTGACGGTCGTGAAGATGCCGCGGCAGGCCTACAAGACCCGCGACATCACCGGCGGCCTCCCCCGGGTGGCGGAGCTGTTCGAGGCCCGGCGCCCGAAGGACCCGGCCACGATCTCGGAGATCGACGGCATCGTGAAGTTCGGCGAGATCAAGCGCGGTAAGCGCGAGATCTACGTGTACCCGCTGGGCGAGCCGGGCAAGAAGGGCGAGCCGGAGCCGCCTCAGCTGTACGAGGTCGGCGCGGGCAAGCACCTTCGGGTGCACGAGGGCGACCGGGTGCGGGCCGGCGACCGGCTCACCGAAGGCCCGGTGAATCCGCACGACATCCTGCGGATCAAGGGCCCGAGGGCGGTGCAGGAGTACCTGCTCAACGAGGTGCAGGAGGTTTACCGGCTGCAGGGCGTGCGGATCAGCGACAAGCACATCGGCACCATCGTGCGTCAGATGCTGCAGAAGGTCCGCGTGACCGATCCGGGCGACACCGACTTCCTCGAGGGCGAGACCGTCGACAAGGTGGTGTTCCGCGACGAGAACGAGCGGGTACTCAAGCGGAAGGGCAAGCCGGCACAGTCCGAGCCGGTGCTGCTCGGTATCACCAAGGCGTCGCTCACGACCCAGTCCTTCATCTCGGCGGCCTCCTTCCAGGAGACCACCCGGGTGCTGACGGACGCCGCGATCCGCGGGGCCAAGGACGACCTCCTGGGCCTCAAGGAGAACATCATCATCGGGCATCTCATCCCGGCAGGGTCGGGTATCTACCGCTACGCCGAAATCGACATCGAGCCGCCCGAGGGCTACGAGCCGCCACCGCCGTCGGAAATCGCGCCGGAGGTTGCGGCCCCGGTGCCGGTGGCCGCCCTGGTGGACGACGAGGAATAAGGCGGCAGGGCGGGAAGGCGGGACGGCGGTCGGTAGAACGCCGAACGGGTGGGTTCCTCTCGGAGCCCACCCGTTCGCATTCGAATCGCCTTTCCGCCCTCCCGCCTTCCCGTCCCTAGAGCGGGTCCGCCGAGAAGGTGTCGCACTGCTTCGGGTCACCCGTCCGAAAGCCCTGGTTGAACCAGCGCTGCCGCTGCGCGGATGAGCCGTGGGTGAAGCCCTCCGGATTCACGTACCCCTGCGACATCTTCTGGATCCGGTCGTCGCCCACCGCCGCCGCTGCCCGCATCCCTTCCTCGAGGTCACCTGCCTCGATCCCGCCCTTGGCCTGGTAGGTCGCGCCCCACACGCCGGCGAAGCAGTCCGCCTGCAACTCCATTCGGACGGAGAGCTCGTTCTGGGACTCCGGGTGGCGCTGCCGCGCCTGGCTCACCTGCTGCTCGATGCCTAGCAGGTTCTGCACGTGGTGCCCGAGTTCGTGGGCCAGCACATAGGCCTGGGCGAAGTCTCCCGCGGCGCCGAACCGGCTGGTCAGCTCGTCGTAGAACCCCAGATCGATGTAGACCTTCTCATTCCCCGGACAGTAGAACGGGCCGGTGGCCGATTCGGCGAAGCCGCAGGCCGACTGGATCGCCTCGCGGAACAGCACCAGCTTTGCCGGGCGGTACTGCGAGCCGAGCCTGGGAAAGATTGCGGCCCACTCGCCCTGGGCGCTGTCCAGCACGGCGGAGACCAGTAAGGCGAGGGAGTCCTCGTGGGCCTGTGCCTCAGGAGAGAGCTCGGCGGCGGGCCCGGTCTGGACTCCATCACCGGCGCCGATCAGCGTGAACAGATTGCGCTTGAAGACGATGCTCAGGATCAGTAACAGCAGCATTCCACCCAGCCCGAGTCGCATTCCGGGGCCGCGACCGCCGCCCTGGCCCCGCATGTCCTCGATGTTCTGGCTCATGGGACCACGGTTCCATCGCATGCGGCCCTCCCTTTGGCGTCGGGAACGACATCGCGGTTACGCCGGGCTCCGGCGGAATATGCCTCACGATGTCGGGAACCGGCCAGTGGCCGTGTGCCCGAGGCGAGAGGCGGGCTCGGGCTAGCCGAGCCTGCGTTTCGGTGTAAAGATAGGGCATGCGAATTCACAACCTGTCGGGCTTGCTCGCCGCCGGCGTGTTCCTGGCCGCCTGCGGCAGCAGCAACGAGCCGAACCGCACCCCCTCCGCCGTCCTGATCATCGCGGGCAACAATCAGACGGGCCCCGCCGGCGCGGCGCTGGCCCTGCCCCTGACGGTCCAGGTCGACGACAAGCAGGGGGATGGGCTCAAGGGCGTCGCTGTGACCTTCGCGGTCACCGCTGGCGGCGGCAGCATCCAGACCGCCACGGTGAGCACCAACGCCCAGGGCCAGGCAGCCACGACCTGGACGGTGGGAACCGCGGTCGGAGCGGTCAATACGGCCACCGCCAGTGTGGCCGGGGTGAGCACGGCGGCGACGTTCGCCGCGACCGTCACCGCGGCCGCCGTGGCGAGCGCCACGATGGTGCAGGGCGATGCGCAGTCCGGGCCGGTCGGCAATGCACTCCCGCAGCCAATGATCGCGGAGTTCCGGGATGCCTTCAATAACGTTGTGAGCGGGGTCGGGGTAACCTGGGCGATTACGGCGGGAGGTGGCTCGCTTACCGGACCCCAGGCGATCACCGACGCCCAGGGACGCGCCACGGCCAGCTGGATTCTCGGACTCGAACTCGGCAACGGACACACCGTTACCGCAACCGCCGAAGGCGTCGCCGCCACCGGCACCGCCCAGGCGACCTTGGGCGCCGGGACGACGCTCTCCATAGCCGGAGGGGACGGGCAGATCGCGCCGGGCGGGACGGCGCTCGCGACCGCCCTCAGCGTCCGGGTCAGGACCGCCACCGCGCAGAACATCTCCAAGGTGGCGGTGAGCTGGGCGGTCGCCACCGGCGGGGGAACCCTCACGCAGACCGAGACCCTCACCGACGCCAACGGCCTGGCCACCAACGCCTGGACCCTCGGCGCCGGTGCAGGCGCGCAGAGCGTGACCGCATCGAATGCGAACACCACGCCGACCAGCGTGACGCTGTCGGCCAACGCGGTCGCGGTGCCGCCCTCGACGATCATTGGCACGGTGGCGCTGTCGGACGCGGTCCTGAGCAGTGTCAGGATTGCCCGGATGGGTGGGGTGCGAGCTGCCGGTGGCGCACTGGCTGGCACTCGAACACGGGCCGAGGCGAGCCTGCCGGCGCGGCCAGCGCGCCGGTCCGGCCAGGGTCCGAGCTATGTGCCAGACGAACTTCTGGTGGTAATGAAGCGGGGCGCGGTCAGCGCCCCGGTCGGGGTGCGGGCGATGGCCTCGCTTTCCACGGCGCAGGCGGTGGGCCAGTCGATGCGGCAGCTGCTCGCAACCCACGCGGTGGCCGGCAAGGTCACGATTGCGGGTGTGTCACCGGTGCTCCGCACCGCCAAGCTCAAGCTGGCAGACCCGGCGCGCATGGACTCGGTGGCCCAGGCCCTGGCCCAGGACCCGGCCGTCGAATCGGTTGGGCGCAACGGCTGGCTCCGGTCGGACGCCGGCCCGGTGCGTCCGGGGACGATTCCCAATGATCCGTTCTTCCCGATACAGTCCTGGCACTACTCGATGATCGATCTGCCGCGGGCCTGGTCCATCACGACCGGCTCGGCAAGCGTCATTGTCGCGGTTCTGGATAACGGCGTGGTGTTCCACCACCCGTCGGTGGGAGCGGCGGGCGCCACGGCGGCGACGGGAGGGGGAAACTTCCGGAACGATGGCCACGACTTCGTGAGCCAGGGCAACGCCACGCTGTGCGCGACAGAGGGCGGCGGGACAATCGACAACGCGGGCGACGGTGACGGCTATGACGCCGACCCCAGCACCCCGGACGACCGTGACCCCGACCCGGCCACCGGCGCCCCATGCGCCCGGAGCACTCTCGGCAGCCACGGCACCCACGTCTCCGGCACCATCGGGGCAAAGGGGAACGACGGGACCGCAGTGCTCGGCGTGAACTGGACGGTGAGTATCCGGCCCGTCCGGGTGCTCGGCATCGACGGCGGAAGCTATTTCGACATCGCGCAGGGTGTGCTGTACGCCGCCGGCCTGCCTTCGGACAACGGCGCTGGTGGCATACTTCCCGGGCCGGTCGAACCCGCCAGGGTCATCAACATGAGTCTGGGCGGGGGTTGCATCACCGGGCCGGATGTGCTGCACGATGCGGTTCAGGCTGTCACCAATCCGCAGCTCCCTCACGGCGGGGTTCTGGTCGTGGCCTCGGCGGGCAACGACGCGTCATCCATCGCACCGTGCCCGGCGGCCTATCCGGAGGTACTCACAGTCGGCGCGGTCGGACCCACCGGACACCGCGCTGCGTACTCCAACTTCGGCGCCTACGTCGACATCGCCGCACCGGGAGGTGACTTCGGTTCGCCGCCGCTCGCGACCTCCGGAGTGGCTTCCTCGACCTGCAACTTCACCCCGTTCCCCGCGCCGTGCACGCCCAACCACGCGTTCTACACCGGGACTTCGATGGCATCGCCCCACGTCTCGGGGGTGGCGGCCCTGTTGCTGGCCCAGGATCCGAGCCTCACGCCGGCCGATCTGAGGACCCGGCTGATTACATACGCGACCCCGATCGACCCGGGGGAAGAGATCGGTCCAGGCATCCTCAACGCGCGGAACGCCCTGACCCAGACGGCCGCACCAACCCGGCAGCTGTACGTGCGCGCGGTCGATGCCACGACCGGAGCAGTGGCTGCCACGGTGGCGGCGACCGGGGGCAACTTCACGCTGAGCGGCTTGCCGGATGGCAGCTACTACGTGGTGGCCGGCGAGGATGAGAGCGGCGACGGCGAGATCGGGGTCCCCGGAAGGCGCTTCGGGGCGTTCGGCGGGATCTCCTCCCCGACCGCAGTCGCGGTGTCGGGAACGGCCGGCGGGTTCGCCGCGTTCACAGCGGGATTCCCGGCGGAGGAGGAGTCCAACGACGTCGCCGGAACGGCCAACCGTGTCATGGCCAACGGCGCGGTCCAGGGAAGCCTGAGCACTGCGGACCTGACCGACGTGTATCAGGTCCAGATCCCGGTCGCCGGGACCTACACGTTCGAGACCTCGGGGTGGTTCGGAGCCTTCTGCGGGTTCGCGCTCGACCTGGACATGGTCCTGGAACTCAGGGACCAGGCCCAGAACAGTCTTGCCAGCTCGGTGGACATCGACCCGAACGGACGGAACTTCTGCTCACGCATTTCGCAGAGCCTGACTGCGGGGACATACTACCTGCTGATCAGCCGCGACAACGGGAGCACCGGACGATACATCCTGCAGGCGCGGACAGGGCCGTAGCTGCCGGGGCCTGACCGTACCCCCCGACCGGGGCCAGGAGCGGGCTGGGTCCCGCCCGCATGGTCGGATGCTTGACCCAACCCATTTCCCCGGCTAGCTTTTCAAGTCTTTCCCGGATTCGCCGGGATCTGGCCATCAGGCTTCAAAGCAGGGTTAATGCCGACCATCAACCAGCTCGTCCGTTTCGGCCGGAAGGATCCGGTCTACAAGGACAAGTCTCCCGCACTGCGCCAGAACCCCTTCCGCCGGGGAGTCTGCACCCGCGTCTACACGACCACGCCCAAGAAGCCCAATTCGGCGCTCCGCAAGGTGGCCAAGGTCCGGCTGACCAACGGGTTCGAGATCATCGCCTACATCCCGGGCGAGGGCCACAACCTGCAGGAGCACTCGATCGTGCTGGTGCGGGGCGGCCGGGTGAAGGACCTTCCGGGTGTGCGGTACCACATCGTGCGAGGCGCGCTGGACGCCGCGGGCGTAAACGACCGCAGGCGCAGCCGGTCCAAGTACGGCGCCAAGCGGCCGAAGGCCGCGGCTGCGGGAGGTAAGAAGTGAGCCGGCGTACCAAGTCTGTCCGTCGCCCCGTCCCGGCGGATCCCCGCTACGACAGCCAGACCGTTTCCAAGTTCATCAACTCGCTCATGTTCGAGGGAAAGAAGAGCACCGCGGAGCGGATCTTCTATTCCGCCATGGACATGATCGAGGAGCGCACCGGCCAGCCCGGGGTGACCGTGTTCAAGCAGGCGGTCAACAACGCCAAGCCCGCGCTCGAGGTGAAGAGCCGTCGGGTTGGCGGCGCCTCGCTGCAGGTGCCGGTAGAGGTCCGCCCAGAGCGGCGCGCCGCCCTGGCGATGCGCTGGATCATCGAATTCTCCCGGGCCCGGACCGAGAAGACCATGCAGGAGCGGCTGGCGGCGGAGCTGATCCTCGCCTCGAAGGGTGAGGGCAACACGATCAAGAAGAAGGAAGACACGCACCGGATGGCCGAGGCCAACCGGGCCTTCGCGCACTATCGCTGGTAGAGGGCGGTCAGGCGGGAGGGCGGTCGGATGCTCTGCAGACGGGTGGGTTCCTTGAGGAACTCACCCGTCCTGGTATCTTGGTCCCGCCATCCCGCCATCCCGCCATCCCGCCATCCCGCCATCCCGCCATCCCGCCATCCCGCCATGCCGCCATCCCGCCATCCCACCTGTCTGTCCCCGTTGACATTGAACCGTAACGGGTTACCTTTGCAGGGCTCTGGGGGATTTCCCGCGTGCTGCGCGGCGGCCGAAGCGGCCCTCCTCGTCCGCACAAAACCAGGCGACATCCGGATCGCGTGACCGGCCGGCCCCGATCAAGCGGGCCCCGCCAGCCACCTCCGATCCTTCTGAAGGGCCAGCCGGACGGCCCAAACGAAACGCAGGGACCTGCAATGGTCCTCGTCCCGGGGAAGGTGCCCGGACGGGCGCGGAGCGATACCACCGGGTTACCCGGGTCGGTCGCCCCGCTTTTTCGCTGGTAGATGACAGGGTGGGCGGCCAAGGCATGCCTTGGCCGCACCCCAAACAGGACAAGGAATGGCGCGCGAAACTCCGCTCGAGCGGTACCGGAACATCGGCATCATGGCGCACATCGATGCCGGTAAGACCACCACCACCGAGCGCATCCTCTACTACACCGGCAAGAACTACAAGATCGGTGAGGTGCACGAGGGTGCCGCGACGATGGACTGGATGGAACAGGAACAGGAGCGCGGCATCACGATCACGTCGGCCGCGACCACCTGCTTCTGGAACCGGTTCGGTACCCAGTACCGCATCAACATCATCGACACGCCCGGCCACGTCGATTTCACGGCCGAGGTGGAGCGGTCGCTGCGGGTGCTGGACGGGGCGGTGACGCTGCTGGACTCGGTGGCGGGGGTGGAGCCGCAGACCGAGACGGTGTGGCGCCAGGCGGACCGCTACGAGGTTCCGCGGCTGATCTTCGCCAACAAGATGGATCGCATCGGCGCGGACTTCTTCCGCTGTCTGGACATGATCCGGGACCGGCTGACCCGCAAGGCCCATCCGCTGCAGCTGCCGGTCGGCTCCTCGGACACCTTCACCGGGCACATCGACCTGATCCGGCAGGTGGAGATCATCTTCCACGACGAGACGCTGGGGAAGACCTTCTCGGAGATGCCGATCCCCGATGCGTACAAGGAGAAGGCGGCGAAGTACCGGCACGAGCTGATCGAGGCCGCGATCGAGCATGAGGACGCGCTGCTGGAGAAGTACCTGGGAGGCGAGGACCTGACCGAGGCGGAGATCCGGAGCGCGATCCGGAACGCCACCATCCGGCACGGCTTCGTTCCGGTGCTGTGCGGCGCGTCGTTCAAGAACAAGGGTGTCCAGGACCTGCTGGACTCGGTGATCGATTACATGCCGTGTCCCACCGATGTGCAGGCGATCGTGGGGCATGTGCCGCTGCACGACAGCGAGCACATCTCCCGGGTCCCGAAGGACGACGAGCCGTTCGCGGCGCTGGCGTTCAAGATCATGACCGACCCGTTCGTGGGGCGGCTGACCTACTTCCGGGTGTATTCGGGGAAGCTCCACGCCGGCAGCTACGTGTACAACGCGACCAAGGACAAGAAGGAGCGGGTCGCTCGGCTGTTGCAAATGCACGCGAACAAGCGGGAAGAGATCCAGGAGGTGCTGGCGGGCGACATCGCCGCCGCGATCGGGCTCAAGGACACGCGCACCGGCGATACCCTGTGCGACGAGGACAAGCCGATCATCCTGGAGGCGATGAAGTTCCCCAACCCGGTGATCGACGTCGCCATCGAGCCGAAGACCAAGGCGGACCAGGACAAGCTGGCGATCGCCCTGCAGAAGCTGCAGGAGGAGGACCCGACCTTCCGGGTGCGGACCGACCCCGAGACCTCGCAGACGATCATCGCCGGGATGGGTGAGCTGCACCTCGAGATCCTGGTCGACCGGATGAAGCGCGAGTTCAAGGTCGAGGCCAACGTCGGGCAGCCGCAGGTGGCCTTCCGCGAGACCATCACCCGGAAGGTGACGGACGTCGAGGGCAAGTTCATCCGGCAGTCGGGCGGCAAGGGCCAGTACGGCCACGTGGTCATCCACCTCGAGCCGACCAAGCCCGGCGAGGGCTTCGTGTTCGAGGACAAGATCGTGGGCGGCGTGATCCCGCGGGAGTTCATCAAGCCGGTCGAGGCGGGGATCCGCGAGGCGCTGGAGAACGGCATCCAGGCCGGGTACCCGGTGGTGGACGTGAAGGCGACCCTGGTCTACGGCAGCTACCACGACGTGGACAGCTCGGAAATGGCGTTCAAGATCGCCGGATCGATGGCCTTCAAGCAGGCGGCGCAGCAGGCCAAGCCGATCATCCTGGAGCCGGTCATGGAGGTCGAGGTGGTGACCCCGGCCGACTTCCTGGGCAACGTGGTGGGCGATCTGTCCGGCCGGCGCGGCCGGGTCGGCGGCATGACCCAGCGGGGCGAGGCCCAGGTGGTCGCGGCGCACGTGCCGCTCAAGGAGATGTTCGGGTACTCCACCCAGCTCCGCAGCATGACCCAGGGGCGGGCGGTGTACACCATGGAGTTCGAGCACTACGAGGAAGTGCCCAAGACGATCGCGGAAGCGATCATCGCGAAGAAGAAGGGTTGAGCTGCCCGCCGGGCTATGAGCTGTGAGCTATGAGCCGCTCCGATGAGGGGGCGGCCATCGTAGCCAGGCCCGGCGGACGGCAATGCAGGACAGACCATAGCTCATAGCTCATAGCTCCTAAGCCCAGAGGATCGTATGGCCAAGGCGAAATTCGAGCGCACCAAGCCCCACGTGAACGTTGGCACCATCGGCCACGTGGACCATGGCAAGACCACCGTGACCGCAGCCCTGACGAAGGTCTCGTCGGACAAGGGTCTGGCCAGCTACGTGCCGTACGACACGGTGGCCAAGGCGTCCGAGTCGCAGGGCCGCCGCGATGCGACCAAGATCCTGACCATCGCGACCAGCCACGTGGAGTACAGCACCCAGAAGCGGCACTATGCCCACGTGGACTGCCCGGGCCACGCCGACTATGTGAAGAACATGATCACCGGTGCCGCCCAGATGGACGGGGCGATCCTGGTGGTGAGTGCGGTGGACGGCCCGATGCCGCAGACCCGCGAGCACATCCTGCTCGCGCGCCAGGTGAACGTGCCGTACATCGTGGTGTTCCTGAACAAGTGCGACCTGGTGGACGACCCCGAGCTGCTCGACCTGGTGGAGCTCGAGGTGCGCGAGCTGCTCAGCAAGTACGAGTTCCCCGGGGACGACGTCCCGGTCATCCGCGGGTCGGCCACCGGCGCCATCAAGGGCGAGGCCCAGTGGGTCGAGAAGATGTGGGATCTGCTGAACGCGCTCGACACCTCGATTCCGGAGCCCAAGCGTGAGGTCGACAAGCCGTTCCTGATGCCGGTCGAGGACGTGTTCTCGATCACCGGGCGCGGCACGGTGGCCACCGGCCGTATCGAGCGCGGCCGGATCAAGGTGGGCGAGGAAGTGCAGCTGGTCGGGTTCAACGCCGAGAAGAAGACCACGGTCACCGGCGTCGAGATGTTCCGCAAGCTGCTGGACGACGGCCAGGCGGGCGACAACGTCGGCCTGCTGCTGCGCGGCATCGAGAAGAACGAAATCGAGCGCGGTATGGTGCTGGCCAAGCCGGGCAGCATCACGCCCCACACCGAGTTCAACGCCGAGGTGTACGTCCTGACCAAGGAAGAGGGCGGGCGGCACACGCCGTTCTTCAAGGGCTACCGGCCGCAGTTCTACTTCCGCACCACCGACGTGACCGGTTCGGTGGAGCTGCCCGAAGGCGTGGAGATGGTGATGCCGGGGGACAACATCCAGATGCGCATCACCCTGATCATCCCGATCGCGATGGAGGAGGGTCTCCGGTTCGCGATCCGCGAGGGCGGCCGCACGGTGGGCGCGGGCGTGGTGACGAAGATCCTGAAGTAAGGCGGACGGGCGGACGGGCGGACCGGCAGACGGTCGGCCCGCCGCCCGATCCCTTGCGAGGAACGAGCGAGCATATGGCACAGCGAATCCGCATTCGACTCAAGGCATTCGACCACGGCGTGCTGGATCAGGCCGCGGCGGACATCGTGCGCACCGCCGAGAAGACTGGGGCGCAGGTGTCCGGCCCGATTCCCCTGCCGGTGAAGATCGAGCGGTGGACCGTGCTCCGCAGCCCGCATATCGACAAGAAGAGCCGGGAGCAGTTCGAGCTCCGGACCCACAAGCGGCTCCTCGACATCAACGACTCCCGGCCGCAGACCATGGACGCGCTGACCAAGCTCGACCTGCCGGCCGGGGTGGACGTGGAGATCAAGGTCGAATAGCCATGGCCAACGGACTGATCGGAAAGAAGCTCGGCATGACCCGCGTGTTCGCGGAGGATGGCACCTCGGTCCCGGTGACGGTGATCGAGGCAGGCCCCTGCCGCGTGCTGCAGGTGAAGTCGGGCGCGGTACAGCTGGGCTTCGGCGCCCGGATGGCGCAGCGGAGCAGCAAGGCGGAGTTGGGCCACGCGAAGGCCGCCACGGTGGACGCAGCGCCCCGCATCCTCAAGGAATTCGCCGCCGGTGAATCGAGCTACAAGCCCGGCGACACGGTGACCGTGGGGATCTTCGCCGCGGGCGAGCTGGTGAAGGTGACCGGCACCACCAAGGGACGCGGCTTCCAGGGCATGGTCCACCGCTACGGCGCCGGCGGCGGCCCCGAGACCCACGGCAACACCCGGCACCGCAAGCCGGGCTCGATTTCGCCGGGCACCGACCCTTCCCGCGTCATCAAGGGGAAGCGGATGCCGGGCCACATGGGCGCCGAGCGGCATACCGAGCTCGGGCTCCGGGTGGTCAAGGTGGACGCCGAGCGGAACCTGCTGTTCGTGCGGGGCGCGGTTCCCGGCGCGAAGCACGGGATCCTGCTCGTCAACAAGCAGCACGGCAGGAGCCGCCATGATTGAGGCCCCGCACTTCTCGCCGGCCGGCGCCCGGAAGAGCGCCGCCTTCGCTCTGCCGGAGAGCTTCTTCGACGGCACCGTGAACGGCCCGGTCATGCACGAGGCGGTGAAGGTCTACCTGGCCAATCAGCGCCAGGGCACCCACGCCACCAAGACCCGGAGCTTTGTCTCCGGCGGCAACCAGAAGCCGTGGAAGCAGAAGGGCACCGGACGGGCCCGGCAGGGCTCGATCCGCTCCCCGCTGTGGCCCGGCGGCGGCAAGGTGTTCGGGCCGCAGCCGCGCGACTACCGGCTGGATATTCCCCGCAAGGTGAAACAGCTCGCCCGCAAGAGCGCGCTCAATGCCCGCGCGGCCGAAGGCAACCTGTACGTGGTGGAGCGGTTCGAGCAGCAGAGCCCGAAGACCAGGGACCTGGTGGCGCTGCTGGAGAAACTGGGCGTGGCCGACCGCAAGGTGCTGGTGCTCACCCATGGGGTGAGCGAGGCGCTGTACCTGAGCGCCAGAAACCTCCCCAGGGTAGATGTGCTGCCGTTCAGCGATGCCTCGGCCTACGACCTGATCTGGGCGGAGGTGGTGGTGGTCGAGGAGCCGGCACTGGCCGGCGAGCCGGCGGTGCCGTTCGTGCGGGCCTTCACGCCTGCGCCGAAGGAGGCGCCGGAAGCGCGCGCCGCGCGGGCGGCCGGGCCCAGGGCCGAGAAGCCGAAGGCCGCGAAGCCCGCCAAGGCGGAGAAGCCGGCCAAGGCGGAGAAGCCGGCCGCCAAGGCCAGAGCGGCCAAGCCGAAGACGGACAAGGCGGCCAAGACCAAGGCGGAGAAGGCGGCCCCCAAGGCCAAGGCGGCCAAGAAGGCCGCGCCCAAGAAGAAGGGGGGCAAGTAGATGCCCGCGCTGCACGAGACGATCGTGCGCCCGGTGGTGACCGAGAAGTCGTCGGCCGCCTACCAGCTGCGCAAGGAGTACACGTTCGAGGTGCACCCGGAGGCGAGCAAGTTCGAGATCAGGGACGCGCTCAAGCAGCTCTTCGGAGTCACCGCGACCAGCGTACGCACGATGCAGGTGCGGCGCAACACGGTGGTGCGGGGGAAGACCAGGGGTCTGACGCCGCGGTGGAAGAAGGCCATCGTGACCCTGAAGGACGGGGAGTCTCTCCCCGTGTTCGAGGGCTGATATGGGCATCCGTGAATTCCGGCCGGTGACGCCGGGCACCCGGTTCAAGTCGGTCTCTGATTTCGCCGAGATCACGACCGCCACGCCCGAGAAGAGCCTGCTCGAGCCGCTCCGCAAGACGGGCGGCCGGAACAACCAGGGCCACGTGACGATGCGCTACATCGGCGGGGGCCACAAGCGGATGTACCGCAAGATCGACTGGAAGCGGAACAAGTTCGGCGTGCCCGGCAAGGTCGCCACCGTCGAATACGATCCGAACCGCAGCGCTCGCATCGCGCTGGTGGTTTACGCCGACGGTGAGAAGCGCTACATCCTGCACCCCAAGGGACTCAACGTGGGGGACACGGTGCTGTCCGGGCCGGGGGTCGATCCGCGAGTGGGAAATGCGATCCCGCTGGGCGAGGTGCCGCTGGGCGAGACGGTGCACTGTGTGGAGCTCAAGATCGGCAAGGGCGGCCAGCTGGCGCGCTCGGCCGGGGCGGGCGTTCAGGTGGTGGCGAAGGAAGGGGAGTACGTCACGGTGCGGCTCCGCTCGACCGAAATGCGCCGGGTGCATGCCAGGTGTCTGGCCACCATCGGCGAGGTCGGGAACGCCGAACACGAGCTGCTGTCGATCGGCAAGGCGGGCAAGAACCGCTGGCTGGGCAAGCGGTCGCGGGTGCGCGGCGTGGCGATGAACCCGGTGGATCACCCGCTGGGTGGCGGCGAGGGCAAGACCTCGGGCGGCCGTCCGCCGGTGAATCCGTGGGGCAAGCCGGAAGGCAAGAAGACCCGGCACCCGAAGAAGGCCTCGAACCAGTATGTCGTCCGCGGCCGCAAGCGCGGCAAGGCGACGCAGTAGGCGCCCACAGCTGTGCGCGCCTACTGCGCGCGGGCTGCTAAACCCGACAGGACCGGATCATGTCGCGAAGCATCAAGAAGGGCCCGTTCGTGCAGGCGGCGCTGCTGGACAAGGTCCAGGCGCTGAACAGCAAGAACGAGAAGCGGGTGGTGAAGACCTGGAGCCGGGCGAGCACCATCATCCCCGAGTTCGTGGGGCACACCTTTGCGGTGCATAACGGGAACAAATTCGTCCCCGTGTACGTGACGGAGAACATGGTGGGGCACAAGCTGGGCGAGTTCGCCCCGACCCGGCTGTTCCGGGGCCACAGCGGCAAGCTGGTGGCGGACAAGAAGGCCAAGGCGGAGTGACCGGCGCGACCCGGCCATCCCGAGCGCAGCGAGGGATCTCTGAGAATGCGAGCCATCTGATGGAAGCCCATGCGATCCAGCGGTGGGTGCGCCAGTCGCCCAGGAAGATGCGGCTGGTGGTGGACCTGATCCGCGGCAAGAACGTGAACGAGGCGTACGCCATCCTCAAGTTCAGCAAGAAGCTGGCGGCGAAGCAGATCGAGAAGACCCTGCGTTCCGCCGTGGCCAATGCCGAGCAGGCGGCGCTCAAGGCCAACGCCGCGCTGGACGTCGACGAGCTCGTGGTGACCAAGGCGGTCATCGACATGGGCCGGCCGCTCAAGCGGTTCCACGCCGCGGCGCAGGGACGGGGAGTCCCGGTCCGGAAGCCCACGAGCCATGTGGAGATCCACGTGGCGACCAAGGAGAGCGAGTAATGGGGCAGAAGACCCATCCGATCGGCTTCCGCCTCGGGATCGTCAAGCAGTGGACGTCCCGGTGGTACGCCACCAAGGAGATGCCGGCCCTCCTCAAGGAGGACGAGCTGATCCGGAAGTACCTCAAGGCGCGGCTCGGCCACGCCGCCATCGCGCAGATCGATATCGAGCGGCGGCCGGGGAAGGTCACCGTGACGGTGCACACCGGTCGCCCGGGGGTGGTGATCGGCAAGCGCGGCGCCGAGGTGGACAAGCTCCGGGACGAGCTGGCGCAGCTCACCGGCAAGGAGGCCGCGATCAACGTCGAGGAGATCAAGCGGCCGGAGCTCAGCGCGCAGCTGGTGGCGGACAACATCGCCCATCAGCTGGAGCAGCGGATCTCCTTCCGCCGGGCGATGAAGCGGGCGGTGCAGAGCGCCATGCGCATGGGCGCCCAGGGGATCAAGGTCCGGGCTGGCGGCCGCCTGGGTGGCGCCGAAATCGCCCGGACCGAGGGCTATCGCGAGGGGCGGGTGCCGCTGCACACGCTGCGGGCCGATGTAGACTACGCGCACGGCACCGCCAAGACGACCTACGGCACGATCGGGATCAAGGTCTGGATCTTCAAGGGTGAAGTGATCGAAGACCTGTCGGGCCGCACTTACAGCACGGGGAGCTGACCGATGCTGGCACCGAAGCGCGTCAAGTTCCGGAAGACCTTCAAGGGCCGGACGAGGGGAATCGCCACCCGGGGCAACTCGGTGGCCTTTGGCGAGTACGGGCTGATGAGCCTGGAGCCGGGGTGGATCAGCAACCGGCAGATCGAGGCCGCCCGTGTCGCGATGACCCGCGAGATGAAGCGGGGCGGCAAGGTGTGGATCCGGATCTTCCCGGACAAGCCGATCACCAAGAAGCCGGCCGAGACCCGGATGGGGAAGGGCAAGGGCAACCCGGAAGGCTGGGTGGCGGTGGTGAAGCCGGGCCGGATGCTGTTCGAGGTGGAGGGCGTCGCGGTGGACCTGGCCAAGCTGTCGCTGGGGCTGGCGGCGGCCAAGCTGCCGGTGCGGACCCGGTTCGTGAAGCGGACGGAGGACTAGGACCATGGCCGAGACGAACCTGCACGAGCTGTCGGTGGACGACCTCAAGGCGAAGCTCGCCGAGCTGACTGAAGAGCGGTTCCGCCTGCGGTTCCGGTCGGCTACCGAGTCGATCGAGAACCCGATGCGGTTCCGCCACCTGCGGCGGGACATCGCCAGGATCAAGACGCTGCTCCGGGCCAAGGAGCTGGGGAAGTAAGCGGACCGGCGGACTGGCGGACGGGCGGACCGATCGCCCGGCGTGGTCCCAGAACCGAGACGAACGATGACTGACGCAACGACGAAGGCCCGCGCCCAGCGGAAGATCCGCACCGGTGTGGTGACCAGTGACAAGATGACCAAGACGGTCACCGTCACGCTGACCCGCCGGATGGCGCACCCGGCCTACGGCAAGCAGGTCACCCGCAGCAAGGGGATCAAGGCCCGGGACGAGCACGGCGCGAAGATGGGGGACACCGTGCGGATCATGGAGACCCGGCCGATCGCCAAGTCGGTCTGCTGGCGGGTGATCGAGATCGTGGAGCGGGCGAAGTAAGCCCGCACAGCTGTGCGGGCCCACCTCGGCCCGCTCCGAACGGTGAGATGAGGATCATATGATCCAGCAAGAAAGCATCGTCAAAGTCGCCGACAACTCGGGCGCGCGGAAGGCGCTGGTGATCCGCGTGCTGGGGGGCAGCAAGCGC
>Ga0153915_10001572_pt1 | contig 20930 bp, 20 predicted proteins | sample Opewatmetagenome_2_FD_107003 | JGI IMG/M metagenome (GOLD analysis project Ga0153915, IMG submission 107003) | Freshwater wetland microbial communities from Ohio, USA - Open water 3 Core 3 Depth 3 metaG | ecosystem: Environmental > Aquatic > Freshwater > Wetlands | place: USA: Ohio, Lake Erie...
AAACTCTGCGTCAAGCTTGTAATAGCGGGCGGCGGGGCGACTCAGGGGCTTACAGGCTTTAAATTTCAGCGAGACATGACAGTTCTTATCCGCCCGCTTGAAGGCAACTTGTGCCGAATTATTACATGAAATCCATTTCATTTTTCTAAAAAAAGGGCTTCCGGCGTTTGTAATGTATACTTATTAAAGTCGTTCACTATAGTAAAAAATTGGTTAACGGCCAAAAACGGGACACACCCGGTCATCTGTGGAAAGGTTGATGCTGGCAAGGAATTATTTTTTAGAGAAAAATTTCACTCCGGAGATATCCTTAAAATCCGAATCCTGGGTCCAGATGGTTGCATCATATTCCTTGGCCGTTGCCAGAATAATACTGTCCGCCATTGGAAGACCATGCTCAAGACTTAATCTTGATGCGGCAGCAGCAAGCCTCACATTCAGATTTACGAGGGTTCCTTTTTGCATAACAGCAATTGCCTGAAGCGCTTGATTCTCGTTTGATTCCCGAAGGACCACCTTGAAGACCTCATAGATCGTTATTGTCGGGACAACAAGAGAATCCATATCTTTTAAAGGACCTTGAAAATATTTTGAATTAGGTTCATCAGCGAAGTAAGCGAGCCAACCGGAAGAATCGACGATGTTCATAATCTGTCTTCCTCACGCTTGAATTCAGTGTTGATGCCTTTGAGAAACCCTCGAAGTTCCTTAATATCACGTTCCGGTATAAGTTCGATACGTCCTTCATATTCGACAACCTGCATTTTTTGACCTGGTTGAAGATTTAATGTCTTCCTTACTGTCTTTGGTATTACGACTTGATATTTTGGTGATACGGTTACTGTTTGCATCCTGCATCCTCCATCGATAATAATATGTATTACAATATCATGATCGATACGATTCAGTCAATCTTTTTGAAAGCCCTTATACATCAAGATTGTCCGCAAATCAGTTAGTCTCCAAGACAGACGCTGAGATCACGCGCGGTCTGAATCGTATCACCGTCCAGAGGCACGCTCTTCATGCGCGATATCCCTTCGACCAGCGGAACGGCTTTTACGTTAGGCGGATCGAGCGCTACCATGGTATCGAACTTGCCCTGCTCAATGAAGCGGATAGCCGCAGCGCCAAACCGCGTTCCCAACAGACGGTCAAACCGCGTTGGGCTGCCGCCACGCTGCAGATGCCCAAGCACCAGGTGGCGTGTATCCTTGCCGGTGAGTTCATTCAGCTCTTTGGCAATTCGTTCGGCTATTCCCCCAAGCAAGACTTCCCGACGTCCGGTCTCACCTTCGCCTCTCGTTGTTCTTCGTCCATTGATCGGAACGGCGCCTTCAGCTACTACGACGATTGCGTGTTTCTTGCCGTTTATGTCGAGATCGAGGATCTTGTCTGCGACTTTACTGATATCATAAGGGATCTCCGGGATCAGAATCGCGTCTGCGCCTCCGGCCAGACCGCTCTCAAGCGCTATCCACCCGGCGTAACGTCCCATCAACTCGACGACAAAGACGCGTTCATGGCTTTTAGCCGTGGTTTTGAGCTTGTCCAAAGCCTCAGTTGCCGTAACACATGCGGTATCCAGACCAAAGGTGATCACTGTTCCTGAAAGGTCGTTATCTATGGTTTTAGGTATGCCGATAACCGGCATGCCGAGCTCGGAAAATTGATGGGCTATTTGAAGTGAACCGTCTCCGCCTACGGCGATAAAGGCGTTGAAATGCAATCTGTTGAAGTTTTCCATCACCCGCGCGGATACGTTGCGGATCGTCACTTCGCCCGTTACACCGGCAACCGGGAATTCGAAAGGATTGCCCTTATTGGTTGTACCGATTATGGTGCCTCCCAATTGTTCTATTCCAAAGACATCGCTCGGATTTAATTGGACCAGATGGTCCGTGTCGAGCAGGCCCTGATAACCATTGCGCGATCCAAAAACGTCCCACCCGCGTTTATCCGCTGCGAGCACGACAGCTCGTATCACTGCGTTAAGACCCGGAGCATCCCCGCCGCCGGTACTAATTACGATCTTGAGATTGTTTGATGCCATTTCTTTCTCTCTTTAAAAAAGGTGGACGTTGTTGACCGGCGTGATTAAAGATATTCAACCACACCCGAAGCCAAAGATTGAAGTCAGCAGCCTATAATAAACTCCGGATAATATCTTTCCCCGGAGACGGTTTGTGAATTGAAAATTTGGTTGGCAGCAATAGTTTTGGTTAATATTGCACGGACAAAATAAAATATCAAGATGGTTCTCAAGTTCCGGCGCATCAGGGAACATAGCGGTCTTGCGGCATCAAGGGGAAAATAGAAGACGGATGGCGCGGCATGGAGAACAGAGTGCCGGGAACCGAAGACAGCCGCCTTTGCTTATGCTTTTAGTTTTTTAGTCTTTCAAGGGTGCAGACGCCCTCCCCGTCAATCAGCAACCCAGCTAACAGGCCCCGCGATTGCATTGACGGGCGTATTAAATGCCTCCAGACGTTTTTTAATTTCAGGCATTGCCTTCTGCGCTGCGGCGATGCCTGCCTCCATGCACCGTTTCTTCTGGGTAAAATCCATGGTTCCCACATCGCCGACCTCCGGAGAAATGAGCACATCGGCTTCTTTTGATTTATATGAGTCAATTTTGTTGCTCATAATGGCGATAGCCTGAAGTGTGATGCCGAGTATAGTATCGGTATCTTTGTTCTGGATAGACTTGCCGATTGAAACAACAATAACCAGGTTGGCTCCGTTCTGACGGGCGATCTCAGGTGCGATATTGCCCAACACTCCGCCATCGATTAATTGTCTATTATTATATGACAGAGGTGTGAATACCCCTGGGATGGAACATGAAGCGCGTACGGCCTTGGAAATCGGCCCGGAAGAAAAAATTACCGGTTCTCCGGTATTAAGGTCAGCGGCAACCGCGTAAAAAGGCACCTTTAGTTGTTCTATATTTTTAGCGGAGATTTTTTTAGTTACGAATTTTTCGATTTTTTCGCCCTTCACAGGCCCTGTTGCAGAAGAAAGGATCGAAAAATCAAAGATATCGTCCTTCTCCAACTCAAAGGATGTCCATTCCAGTTCAAATGAATTTGGATTTGAGGCATAGATTGCGCCGATCAAACTCCCGACACTGGTCCCAACGATCATATCGATCGGGATCTTTTCCTGTTCAAGCGCGCGTAAAACGCCGACATGGGCGAATCCGCGCGCCGCGCCTCCGCCAAGAACCAGGGCCACCTTCGGTTTTACATATACAGGTTCCGGTTTAATAACTACCGGCACCGTAGTAATATCCTTTTTCACGACACACCCGGATAATATAAAAGCAAGCAACAAAAAATATGATATTATTCTCATTACTCTCTGTAAAGCCATTACATTTGCCCCTGCGTAAAAAAATACAAATCTCATATCCTATCTACATAATATATCTACCTAAATGTCAAAATAAAAAGATTCATCTTAAAGTATTGAGGCATTAAAAAAGGATATATTATTATCCGGATGTGCTATAATGCATATAAAGCAATATCCCGATAAAATTTAAAAACCGCGGATTCACCCTCGACCCTCATGGTACAACATGCAGATCAACAGCGCTCCCTCATCATAATCCCAATGACCTCGTCGCCCTCTGCCGTATAATGATGTCTCTGTACGTTAAGTCTTTTAATTAATTCAGTAATCGTTAACGAAACTTTTTTCCGGGACGGGAAAAGAGTGATCATGCATTTTATGGATTATCCGGAGGGTAATAAATGCAGATCCGAACCGATTACAGTTACAATCCCTATCTGACGTTTGCCTCTGCAAATGTTTCTTCCGCGGCAGTCCGGAACCAGTCAAATGAAAACCGCGGGACAGAATCACTTGAATACAAGACCTTTTTAAAAAGGGCATCCGTGCTGCTTTCCGACCCCCGCCTCTCCACCTTGAAAAGGGCGCAAGTCCTGAGCCTTCTGGCAAGGGGACAAAACGCTGCGGAAAATGAGGCGATGGGAGAGTTGACCGCCCTTTTTTATGAAATAAGCAGATTCGATCCGGAACCGGCAGTGAATGGCGTCTCTTTTAAACAGGGGACATCGATTCCTGATGGGGCGTTAACCGCACAGGATGAAGACAACGTTACATACCAGGACCAGTCTGGAGACGCCGGCGTATCATTCAAGTATCCTGTCGCCATAAACGAATATCAGGCGCCTTTGGCTGTTATGGCCCATGAAGGAGAACATCTCGCACTTGCCCGGGCCAGGGCGCTGATCAATGATGAGAATATTGCTACATATGTTTCCTTCCATTACGGTTATGACAACAAGGGAAGACTCATCATAACCGGAGGGACAACTACAATAATAACATATCCTAAATATGAGGCTGAACCGGTTAAGATCGGAGGCAATCTTGATATCTTCGTCTGACGCATCAAGGCCCGCCGGGATGCTCCGACGTGAAGGCGCCCTGAAGGGTTTATGTGTTGCGACTACTGCGAACTTGACAAGGAAATTGAAAAAAGGCAGCATTTGTTAAGGAAATACAGCAACGTGCTGAAGAAACCCCTTTTGTCGCCCGCCTTAAATCCAAAGGTTTGATCTGATTATGATATCTATCGTTTTTCAATTGTTATAATTTCTTTTGTGCCATTACAACCCGCTCCTTCTGGCTGTAATCCTTTACAATCCTTTGTTCCCTGTAACAACCGGTTTGCGCAACCATATCCATGGCCTTTGCCGTCTGGAAAGGGGCCATCTCCATCAACAGCCAGCCGCCGGGCTTGAGAAAATCCTTTGCCTCAAGGATAAGCTTCTTGATAAAGAAAAGACCGCCCTCTCCGCCGTCCAGGGCGATCCTCGGCTCGTATCCTCCCACTTCAGGGGGAAGGGAGTCGTAATCCTCTCCTGGTATATACGGTGGATTTGAAACGATCACATCGAAGAGTTGCGATGCATTATTCAGTGCGGAAAAAAGATCACTCTCTAAAAAATGAATCCTTGCGTCGACCCCATGTTTACGGGCGTTAGCCTTAGCTGTCTCTAGCGCCTCTCTTGAGACATCGCTTGCCCACATGTCCGCATCCGGCAGTTCCCTGGCAATGGATACGGCAACAGCGCCGCTCCCTGTCCCGATATCCAGCACAGATACGACATCGGTTGCATTGTTGTCCTTTAGTATGGATATTGCCTGTTCCACAAGTATCTCTGTCTCAGGCCTGGGGATCAGGACTTTAGGCCCTACATTAAACTCCATGGACCAGAATTCCTGTATGCCGGTTATATACTGTACGGGCTCCCGTTTAAGGCGTCTTTGAATCAGCGCCCGATACTCATTGATATCTTTGTCATTAAGGGATTGGTCAAAATCCAGGTAGAGCCTTATCCTGGTGGTCTTGAGTTGGTATGCGAGAAGCATTTCAGCGCAAAGGCGGGGATTGTCTATGTCTTTTTTTTTAAGATAATCGGCAGTGACCGCGAGGAGGTCCTTTATGATCCATTTCTGCGGGCTCACGCCTCTCCTTTCAGCGCCTCGGACTGGAAATAGGTAATCAGAGGATCGATAACTAGGTCAAGGTTTCCATTCATAACATCTTCCAGCTTATAAAGGGTCAGACCTATCCTGTGATCCGTCACCCTGGCCTGAGGGAAATTGTAGGTTCGGATCCTCTCGCTCCTGTCCCCTGTCCCGACCATGTTCTTTCGCTCCGCTGAGATCCTTGAGTCCTGTTCCGCCTGCTGCATGTCCAGGAGTCTTGATCTCAGGACCTTCAATGCCTTTGCCTTATTTTTATGCTGGGACTTTTCATCCTGGCAGGTGACAACCAGTCCCGTGGGCAGATGGGTTATGCGTATAGCCGAATCAGTTACATTGATATGCTGCCCTCCGCACCCGGAGGAGCGATATGTATCAATGCGCAGGTCCTCCATGTTTACCTGCACGTCAACATCTTCTGCCTCCGGAAGCACCGCTACCGTGACGGCTGAGGTATGAACGCGGCCCTGGGCCTCTGTCTCAGGCACCCTTTGAACGCGATGGACGCCGCTTTCAAACTTGAGACGGCTGTAAACGTCCTGGCCTTCAATAAGGACAATGATCTCCTTTAATCCGCCTATCCCTGTATTATGCCTGCTCAGGATATCCGTTTTCCATTTTCTTATTTCGGCGTATTTCAGATAGGCCCTGAAGAGATCAGCGGCAAACAGGGCCGCCTCTTCACCGCCTGTTCCGGCCCTTATTTCGAGGAGAATATTTTTCTCATCGTTAGGGTCTTTAGGAAGGAGCAACAATTTCAGTTCGTTTTCCAGCCGCAAAAGCTCAGCCTTTAAGGTCTCTATCTCTTCCTTTGCAAGCCTTTTCATTTCCGGATCAGGATCATCCAATAAAGACTTATTGTTTACGATTTCTTCCTGAACTGCGTTATATCTTCGAAAGGCGCTGATAATCGGAGACAGCTGGCTGTGTTCTTTTGTATATTTCTGATAGGTCTTCTGATCCTTTGTTACATCAGGGCGGGACAGTTCCCCTTCAACCTGCATGAACCGGTCTTCTAATTCTTTTATCTTAGCAAACATAATGTTATATTCAATATTATCCGATCAGGATATTAAACCCACAAACTTCCCGGACAACATCCCTGAAGAATAAGTCAATATTACGGCCTAAAAAAATCAGGGCATCGGCAGTGATATCTCACCCGCCGCGCCCGTGTTTTTGAACCGCCAGATCCGCCCCCGGCCGTAATGAGCTGCTGCCGGCCTTTAAGGATGGAGATCAATCAGACATATAAAAATTTCCTGATTATCAACGAGCTGTTTCACCCGGAATAATCAGGAGATTCAAATGGTCCTTGAAATTATTCTTTTTTAGCCTTGCCTTCTTTGTCTTCATTGTACTTGGCATATTTATTTTTAAATCTTTCAACCCTGCCGGCTGTGTCCATAAGTTTATGTTTGCCGGTAAAAAACGGGTGGCACTGGGAACAGATTTCCACCTTGATCTCCTTAAGGGTAGAACCTGTCTCAAATTCGCTGCCGCAGGCGCAATGCACTTTCGCCATGTGATATTCGGGATGTATATCTTTTTTCATTTTATCACCTCTCATTAATGACTCATTGAATCCAGAAATTCTGTATTATTCTTTGTTCCTTTCATTTTGTCCAGTAAAAATTCCATGCTGTCTACCGGCGTCAGAGGCGCCAACAGTCTGCGCAGTATAAAGATCCTGTTAAGATCCGCTTCATTTATCAGAAGCTCCTCTTTTCTTGTCCCGGAACGGTTTATATCTATAGATGGGAATACCCTTCTATCGGTCAGTTTTCTATCCAGATGTATCTCCATGTTGCCGGTGCCTTTGAACTCTTCAAATATAACCTCGTCCATCCTGCTGCCGGTGTCGATCAAGGCGGTGGCTATTATTGTAAGACTTCCTCCCTCTTCGATATTCCTTGCCGCCCCGAAAAATCGCTTGGGTTTGTAAAGGGCGTTGGAATCAAGACCTCCAGACAATATCTTGCCGCTTGGAGGAACCGTGGCATTATAGGCGCGGGCAAGCCTGGTGATGCTGTCCAGAAGAATAAGGACATTGCGTTTATGCTCAACCAGTCTTTTAGCCTTTTCTATAACCATCTCAGCGACTTGCACATGCCTTTGTTGAGGTTCATCAAAGGTGGAGCTGATTACCTCCGCATCTACCGAACGCTGCATGTCAGTGACCTCTTCAGGTCTTTCATCTATCAGGAGGACTATTTTATGGATATTTTTATCATTTGCCGTAACGCTATTGGCAATATTCTGAAGGAGCATGGTCTTGCCGGTCCTTGGCGGCGCGACGATCAATCCTCGCTGTCCCATGCCTATGGGCGTCAAAAGATCCATAATCCTGGAGGAGTAATTTGTCGCCGTAGTCTCAAGTGTAATATGGCTGTTCGGATATAAGGGGGTGAGGTTATCAAAAAGGATCTTTTCGCGGGCTATCTCCGGGTCTTCATGGTTGACCGCCTCTACCTTTAACAGGGCGAAGTATCTCTCAGAATCCTTCGGCGGCCTGATCTGTCCTGACACTGTATCGCCGGTCCTCAGGTTAAAACGCCTGATCTGGGAAGGAGATATGTAGATATCATCCGGCCCGGGAAGATAGTTCGCGTCAGGCGCCCTTAAAAAACCGAACCCGTCAGGCAAGGTCTCAAGCACGCCTTCACCATAGATGAGGCCATTCTGTTCGGAATGGGCCTGAAGAAGTGTAAATATCAGCTCCTGCTTCGGCATGCCGGTGGCGCCTTCGATATTAAACTTCTTCGCCATGGTGGTTAAGTCACTGATTTTCATTTTTTTTAATTCAACAAGATTCATAATAACGCTCCATATATTAGACTATTCTTTAGTTCGCCTGCGGGAGTGATAAAATTATGTCGGATTCATTATCCAGACGGATTATAAGTAGGCGTTTTATAAGCATAAACCAGATAAACTTCCTTAAGATGTTATAAACAATCCTTATTTCATAAATAAGATGGAATGCAGATATCTCCCGGGGCAATCAGAGATTTGGCTATTAATGCTATACTATCAAATGCAATTACCTTGCCAAAAAATATCCGCAACTTTTATATCCCCTGATGTGTTTCAAGAGCGGCAGCTTAAAAAATCATCGGAGATATCTTCACACTCCTTAGGGATCTTAGTTGTTATAAAATGAGAGAGTTGTTTAATATCAAGACCTCAGCAAAATGCTTTATGGCTATTTCCGGTTTTTATTCATGATTCCTTTGTTGTAAGTTAAATAAGGCCGTGCAGCAGATTATCCTCGAAGTTTTCATGATATCCGGTCAATACCGAATCTTCCTGAGGCAGGAAATTAATGCTGCTTATATATATTACTCTTTTTAATGTCAAGAAATATTAATCTGATTTATCCAAATTAAAGATCCGCCTGAGACCTTTAATGATATTATCCATATCGGACGCAACCGGACTTTGAAACTTACAATATTCGCCTGTCCCAGGATGAATAAATCCCAACAGGACAGAATGAAGCATCTGTCTATTTATCGACGCGGCAATATCTAGCGCCTCAGGGCAATTTCTGTTCCACCAGGTCTTTCTGAAACCATATACCGGGTCGCCTACTATAGGATAACCCAGGTGTGAAAGGTGGACCCTGATCTGGTGCGTCCTCCCTGTTTTCAGGGATACCTCCAAAAGGGTAAATTTATTTCCTATCACATCCAGCTTATTCCACAGGGTAAGCGCCCTTTTACCCTTAGACTTGCTGACCGTCATTTCCTTTCTTCTGACAGGATGACGGGATATCGGCAGGTCTATATCTCCTTTTTGTCCGGGCATAACCCCATGGACAAGGGCTATATATTTTTTATTGATCTTGCCCTCCTTAAACTGGCTGCTAAGGTTGGTATGGGCATGATCATTCTTTGCCGCCACAAGGAGCCCCGAGGTATCCTTATCCAGCCTGTGAACAATCCCCGGCCTTAAGACACCCCCTATCCCTGACAGGTTATTGCAATGGTGTAAAAGGCCATGGACCAGCGTCCCCTTCATATGGCCAGGCGCAGGATGGATAACCAGGCCGGGGGGTTTATCAAGAACAATAAGCCATGAGTCCTCATATATAAGGGATAAATCCATCGGCTCGGGTTTGACTTCACAGGGGACAGCAGGGGGTATAATAAAACCGACCTGGTCATTTGTCTTTAATTTATAGCCGGTCTTTACAGGATGTCCGTTCACCTTAACGCATTGATCTTTTATAAGGGACTGTATCCTGGATCGCGTAAGGTCCCTTTCCTGGGAGGCAAGGAATAAATCTATTCTCTGTTCTTTTTCTTTTTCCGAGATTAAATAGGAAACTTCCCTGGCTGTCCCGTTTTTCACTGTTATTTCTGGTATTTTCTTATTGGAGGATTACACATTAATTAGCCGCATTTGCAAACATCTTGTCCAGGTCTTTTTCTATCTGTTTTTCTTCAACCTTTTTTGCGAGTGAGATCTCTTTTACAAGGAGATTTCTCGCCGTGTCAAGCATCTTCCTCTCGCCGAAAGAGAGATCCTTATCCTCTTTCAGCATAAGGAGGTCCCTATAAACCTCTGCCACTTCAAACACGGATCCTGTTTTTATTTTATCCATATAGTCCCTGTAACGTCTGTTCCAGGTCTGGTTGTCGATGACTACATCTCTTTTTTTAAGTATAGAATATAGTTTAGGGACCTCTTTTCGTCCGATTATCTCTCTAAGGCCTACGCTATCAACATTCTGAGTGGGGACCATAATCTTCATGTTATTATCGAGAATCCTTATGATATAGAAGTCCTGACTAAATCCTGATATCTCTTTTGTCTCTATTGTTTCAATAATTCCTACTCCATGTGCAGGATAAACAGCCAAATCACCCTTTTTAAACATCTATTACTCCCAAGCATTAAAATTCGCAGTAAATCTTTCATGGTTAATTCATAGGGAAATACACGTAATAATCAAACAGCATATCTCTGAAAAATACCCATCAAATAGTAATTGGGTGTCATGGAACGGCAAATAAATATACAAGATTAAATTACGCCGTTATGATAACGCCGAGTCATGAACCACCCATTTTGCGGGGAAATATCGAATTGTAAATTAATTATCCTTCCAGGAGGGAGGCAATGAAACCGGGAAACAGAAACTTAAACTAAATGCCTTTTCTGGATGGTAACTAATATTTATATTATCTTATATCATATTTTTAATCATTTGTCGAGAATATGTATATTATAATTTTAACATAGGATACTGACGGCTCTATTAAAATCCAAAGAATATCCCTCCCGGCTTGAGAAAGGGGACAATGACAAGGGATACAATTGCCACAACCTTGATAATTGTATTCATTGCAGGCCCTGATGTGTCTTTAAAGGGGTCTCCCACCATATCTCCTGCTGCTGCAGCCCTGTGATTATTCGAACCCTTCCCGCCGAAATTCCCGGACTCTATATATTTTTTTGCGTTATCCCAGGCGCCCCCTGCATTCGACATGAAAAGGGAAAGGAAAACACCCATGACCACGGTTCCAATGACCATGCCGCCCAATACCTCCACGCCAAATAGAAGACCTGCTGCCACCGGACAAATTATCGCCATCAGTCCGGGGACCATCATCTCTTTGATCGCCGCGCCGGCTGCAATAGATATGCATGTCTTGGAATCAGGATTAACCCCATCTCTGCCTTCAAGCAATCCGGGTATCTCCCTGAACTGCCGCCGGATCTCCTCAACGATCTTAAAAGCAGTCTTGCTTACAGATCCCATGGTTTTTGCCGCCGCAAACATGGGGATTATAGCCCCAATAAGGATGCCTGCTACAACCAACGGGTTTGTCATATTAATGACCTTCAATCCCGCAACCAGGGCATACGCAGCAAAAATCGCAATTGCCGTCAAGGCCGCGGAGCCTGTGGCAAGACCTCTTCCTATGGCTGCGGTAGTATTTCCTATTGTATCAAGGCTGTCGGTTATCCTCCTTACAGAACTACCCAATCCGGACATCTCTGAAATGCCGCCGGCATTATCCGCTATGGAACCATAGGCATCAACCGTCATTGTAACGCCGACCGTCGCAAGCATCCCGACTGCTGTCATCCCCAGGCCATAAAGGCCTGCCGTAAAATATCCTGCAAAGGTCGCCGCACATATGACAAGGACGGGCAGACATGTGGAACCCATACCCACTGCAATGCCGGATATTATTACAGCGGCAGGTCCTGACCTGGCTTTTTCGGAGATATGGGATACAGGCGATCCTGAGGTATAATATTCAGATAAAAGACCGACTGCAATCCCGCAGATTACGCCTGAAAATATCGCCCAGAAGACACCCCAGGGCAAATCCATCCGGTTTATGACAAGTGCGGCTAGGGCAATGAAGATCATATCTGCTATATATATACTGGACCTCAGGACAGTTGCGGGTCTTCGTTCCCTGAACGCCTTTATCGAAATGACCCCTATAAATGAGCTTACCTGGCCGGCAACGGCGATCAGCACCGGCAATCCCATAAAAAGGGCCCTGACGGTCCCTTCATCCTTATCTTTCAATATAGGAAATTTCTCAGCAAATTCCGGGGTAATCGTTACGGCGGCCCCAATGGCTATGGCGGCAATTATTGCGGCTGAGTAGGATTCAAACAAATCCGCGCCCATGCCCGCTATATCCCCGACATTATCCCCGACATTATCGGCTATGACACCGGGATTCCTGGGATCATCCTGGGGTATCCCTGCCTCTATCCTGGCTGCCAATTCAGACCCGAGATCAGCAGCCTTTGTGAATATCCCCCCTCCGATCCGGATAAAAATGGCGACGCAACTGGCCCCCATGGCGAATCCGCTTAAACACCTTGAGACATCCGGGTCTCCGCTTAATTTCCAGCACCACGCCCCCAGGCCTAAAAGTCCCAGCCCCGCAACAGAAAGACCCATTACCGATCCTGACAGAAAGGATATTGTCAAGGCACTGGTCTGTCCGGATTTATGCGCCGCCTCTGCGGTCCTGGAATTGCCCCTTGTTGCCGCTTTTACGCCAATATGTACTGCAATTAGGGAGCTCAGAAACCCGCTAATAAATGCACAGGGGGTGTAACATTCCTTAAAGAAAAACCATAAAAGCGGTACAACACAGATCAGGAATAACATCAGGATCAAATACTCCCTTTTCAAAAAGGCCATTGCCCCTTGATGTATCATCCCTTCTATTTTCTGCATTAATAATGTCCCATTGGGCCTTCGTTTAACATAGAGATAGATAGACGCTGCAATTATCAGACTCAACAATCCCATAAGAGGGGCAGTCATTATCAGCTCAGGCATTCATTGTCTCCTCCTTATCCCTGGAATTTTGACTGTTGATCTGATTCATGGCGCATTCCACAGAATCTGTAATTGCCAAACGACAGGCATCAACGGCTGTTTGAATCATCTTTTCAATCGCATCTTTTTCATCTTTATAGAAAGGCGAAAGGACAAAGTCTTCAGTGCTTTCATTATATCGCGGGCGGCCGATCCCCATCCTTACCCTGGGGAACTTTGTGCCGCCAAGGTGATCTATTATGGATTTAACGCCCTTGTGACCTCCTGCTCCTCCCTGTCTTGCGACCTTAATCCTTCCGACCGGGAGATCAAGATCATCATGAACAACCAGGATGCGCTCCCTGTCGATCTTGTAATAATCCGAGCAAAGCCTGACCGCATTGCCGCTGAGATTCATATAGGTCATGGGACAGAGAAGGATAATGTCCTTCCCCTCCAGCTTTGTTCGCGTATTTCTGGACTGGAAACGTCTGTTTTCAAGGCGGATGCCAAGTTCTCTGCTTAAAAGGTCGAGAACCTTGAAACCTGAATTATGTCTGGTATCCTTATATTCCGGCCCGGGATTTCCGAGCCCCACAATCATGTCCATTTGTTTTTAAGGCTGATACGTCTCCACCCCTTCTCCTTTTATGTGGCTGTACGCATAATACAATAAAATCCCGCGTACATCTCCATATAATGCAATGGATAACCCGGCCTGCACAAGAGACGTCCTGATAAGGATCTGGAATCTTAGTGAATAATGAGGTTGGAATGTATTGAGACGCCGGGATACTCACATTAATATAAACCGCCTTGGAAGGACGCCCCCTCCGAAGGCGGATTATTAAATTTGGAATATACATCTTTCTCATGACATTACGGGTAGCGCTTATGCCATGGCAGGATCGCCGAATCCTGATTTCATTCTCTTCATCAGGCCTCAGCGGGTTCTTCCTTCTTCTCAGCCTCGCCTTCTTCCCCTTCTCCCTCTTCTGCTGTAGGTTCAGCCGCTGCGACGGACGGCGCTATGACTGTTGCCACAGTAAGGTCGGGGTCCTGGACCGATTTAATCCCTTCAGGCAGGGCAATCTCTTTTACATGCAATGATTGACCTATTTCAAGCTCCGACACATCGACCTCAATGAAATCGACCAGCTTGTCAGGGAGACAAGAAACGGTTACCTCTCTCCTTACGGGCTGCAGCATGCCGCCGTTTGCAACCCCCTTCGGGGTATTGATGAAATGGAGAGCGATCTCCACGGTAAGCTCTTTATCCATGGATATTTCATAAAAATCCGCATGAAGATAATCGTTCTTAACAGGATCGGAATGAAGCTCTTTCAGAATTACGGTCCTGGATTCCGTCCCCTTATCGGATTCAATCTGAAGTCCTATAATGACATTCTCTCCCGCCTTCTTCTTCATGATTATGTCCAGCTCATGGGCATCGACTGTCAACATCAATGAAGCCGCGCCGGGGCCATAAAATATAGCCGGGATCCGGTTCTCTCTCCTTAATCTCTTTGCCGCCTGTTTTCCTTTTTCGTCTCTTATTTTGGCAGCTAATGTAAATCGGGCCATTTGTTACCTCCTGTATTTCTTTCCCCCTGTCCTTTTAGAACAGACAAAGATGCTCTTATTTTTAATTAATTATTAGTTTTCTTAAAATTATTTTTTAAACATTCCCAAATGCCGATCCGGCCTGCATAAACGGCAGCATCCTGATTAAGGCGATAAAAATAGCCCGTTTAACATACGGGCTAAAAAAAAGCCTACACAAACAGGGTGCTTACTGAATCGGAATTGTATATCCTCTTGATAGTCTCTCCGAGCAGTTCAGCAACTGACAATGAAACGATCTTCGAACAATCCTGCGCCTCCTTTTTAAGGGGGATTGTATTCGTAACAACCAGACGATCTATAGGCGATGCAATAATCCTGTCTATTGCAGGACCGGATAATACAGGATGCGTGCAGCAGGCAAATATCCTCTCTGCGCCCCTCTTTTTAAGGGCATTGGCGCCCTGTTGCAATGTGCCTGCCGTATCGACCATGTCATCCAGTATGATAGCCGTCTTGCCGTCCACTTCTCCGATAATGTTCATGGCCTCTGCTATATTCGGGGCATCTCTTCTCTTGTCTATAATCGCAAGGGACGCGGAAAGGCGTTTTGCAAAGGCCCTGGCCCTTTCAACACCGCCGGCGTCAGGTGAAACAACAACCAGATCATCGCTGAAATGGCCTCTAATATATTTCAACAATAAAGGCGCTGAAAAGAGATTATCAACCGGTATATTAAAATATCCCTGGATCTGCCCTGCATGGAGATCAATAGAGACGACCCTTTGTGCCCCGGCAACTGTAATAAGGTCAGCCACAAGCTTTGCAGATATCGGGACCCTCGGTTTAACCTTTCGATCCTGCCTGCCATACCCGTAGTAAGGTATAACGGCTGTGATCCTTTTGGCTGATGCCCTCCTGAGCGCATCCATAATAATAAGGAGCTGCATAATATTATCGTTTACCGGGATGCATGTGGATTGAAGGACAAAGACATCCATGCCCCTGATGTTTTCATGTATCTCGATCTGGGTTTCCCCGTCACTGAAGGTCTTGACCATTATCTTTCCTGGTTCAATGCCAAGATACTTGCAGACCTCCTGGGTCAATTCCGGATTTGATGTTCCGCCGAAGAGCTTCATAATATCCTTTATAACTTCTCCTTAATATTCAATTTAATGCCCTTTGACCGCCCGGGATAAGAATTTGGCTGGGGCGGGAGGATTCGAACCTCCGAATGCGGACTCCAAAGGCCCGTGTCTTACCGTTTGACGACGCCCCAATCGATTCTATTGTTAACCGCCCTGAATCTCACCGATCAATAATTATTCTTTTCTCCCGCCCCTTGCCATAAAAATATCCCCCGGTTTAGAGGAGATAAGGAGGGTCTTTGCCGATTCAGCTTTTTCCTGGGACGCGAAGACGCCAAAAACACTTGGTCCGCTACCCGACATAATGGCACCTTCTGCACCGGCATCCACTAAGAGCTTTTTCAGGGTATTTATTATCGGAAAGCTTGCGGTAGTTACCGTTTCCAGATCGTTTTCAAGCAGCCTGGAAATGGTAAAAGTGTCATTTTTCAGGGTTTTGACTATATAGTCATATTCCCCGGTTGTCAACTGCAATTTCAGGTTCTTATAAACCCATGCGGTTGAAACCTGGATCGGGGGGGTTACTATAATATACCACGCCTCCGGCCAGTTCAGGATAGGTTCGAGGATCTCTCCCACACCTGTTGCAAGGCATGGAGACCCTTTTAAAAAAAACGGGACATCCGCCCCGAGCTTAAGGGCCAGACTGTGAAGCTCCGGCCCAGATAATGGATTCGAATACATGCGATTAAGGGCAAGAAGAACAGCCGCCCCGTCGCTGCTTCCCCCTCCCAGTCCTGCGGCAACAGGGATATTTTTTGACAATATAATGGAAACACCGTCTTTGATCCCGCTATAGGACATAAAATCCCTGGCTGCACGATAGGCAAGATTGGTCTCATCCCCCGGGACCTCTCGCCCCTTGCAGCCTATCCTGATCTGCCCGTCAGGGGACACGGTCAGATCAATGACATCAAAGATATCAACCGGGATCATGATAGAGACCAGGTCATGATACCCATCCGGCCTCCGGCCTGTCACCTTTAAACGGACATTTATCTTTGCAGGGGCCTTGATAGTGTAATTTGTTATTTTCATTGAAGATACTTATTGATTCTTTATTGCCTTAACATAGCGCAATCTAAGATCAGCCAGTATATTATCCAGGAACTTCTGTTCCTCGTCATTCAGATTTCCCTTTGTCTTATCCCTTAACATGGCAATAATATCTATTGAATGTTTGGCCAGAGGGAGATCTTTGTGTTTTTCTCCTGTCTGAGGATCGGCTATCTCCCCCAGATTAAAAAAAGCAGAAGAACTAAGACTGAAAATAAGGGCGTTAAAATTGACCTCCGGGAGCGACGGCCTTTGATCTTCAGATTTTTTTGTCTCCTGCCCTTTCTCCCCTTCAGACGGCACCTTCGCCTCAGCGGTCTTTTCCTCTTTCAATCCGCCATCCTTGTCAAATGACCTTCTGTCTTTGATAACAAATCCTTTTTCATCTTCTTCCATCTAAAGTCTCCTTTCAGATTTCAATCCTTTTTACTGAATAGACATTCTCAAGACTTCGCAGATTTTCAAGGGTCTCATCATCAATAGAGGCGCCTGTTGCAAGCAGGATGACATTTTGTTTGTTTTCCTGTTCCTGTCCGACAGCCATGCGGCTTATATTTATTTTGCGCTCCCCCAGTTTTGTCGCAATCTTTCCGATCATGCCCGGCACATCCTGGTTGTGTATAAGCAGGTTATGTCCTTCAGGGATAGCCTCCAGATAAAAGTTGTTTATCCTGAGTATCCTGGGCATTGTGTTTCCGAAGATAGTCCCGGATATGATATTTTCCCCATCCTTGGACTTGACCTTAAGCATGATGAGGCTTGTAAAATCATCCGATGTGGCTGTCTTGGATTCCACAACTTTAATCCCCCGCTTGGAGGCAATTATAGATGCATTGATAAAGTTTACATCATCCTTAAGCATAGGCGTTAAAAGCCCCTTAAGCATGGAGGATGTCAGGGGCGCAAGGTTGTATTCTGTTATCTTTCCTGCATAATTGATGCTGACCTCGTCTATGCCTTCGCCCGCCAACTGGGTCTGGAAAGACCCCATCTTTTCCATAAGCGTTGCATAGGGGCTCAAGATCGTCTTCAATTCAGAGCTCAGGCTTGGGACATTGACCGCGTTCTTGACAGACCCGTTGACAAGAAAGTCAACCATCTGCTCGGCTATGTCGCGGGAGACGTTCTCCTGTGCCTCAAAGGTTGAAGCGCCCAGATGGGGTGTGCAGATAAAGTTGGCAAGGGTCATCAGTTTATGCTCGCCTGGCGGTTCTTTCTCAAAGACATCAAGGGCTGCACCCGCCAGGTGTCCTGATTTCAGGGCCTCATAGAGATCATCCTCATTGACTATCCCGCCCCTGGCGCAGTTTATCAGCATGGCGCCCTTTTTCATCTTGGCGATTGCCGCGGCGTTTATCAGCCCGGTTGTCTCTTTGGTCTTTGGTGTGTGAATGGTGATATAATCGGCCCTTTTGAATAATTCATCCAGGGACACAGGCTCAAGGTCCAGCCTTTCGATTATCTCCTGCTTAAGATAGGGGTCATAGACTATAACCTTCATCTTCAGGCCCTTTGCCCTTTCGGCAACGATCGACCCTATATGCCCCGCACCAATAAGGCCGAGGGTCTTATTAAAGAGCTCGCGGCCTTCCAGTTTCTTTTTTTCCCACTTCCCTGCCTTAAGTGATGCAGTCGCCTGGGGGATATTCCTGGTAAGGGACATCATCATGGCAACGGTATGCTCTGCCGTTGTGACCGTGTTGCCTTCAGGCGCATTCATAACCACGATACCCCTCTGGCTGGCCGCAGGTATATCCACATTATCAAGACCTATGCCTGCCCTTCCTATTATCTTCAGGTTATGGGCGGCCGAGATAATATCCGCTGTGACCTTCGTCTCACTCCTCACGGCGAGGCCATCATATTGACCGATAATCGCTTTCAACTCATCAGGCTTCAATCCGACCTTCATGTCCATCTCTATCCCCGGGGTGTCCCTGAAAATCTTCACCCCGACTTCAGCTAAAGGATCGCTTACAAGAACTTTCATTTGAATTTCTCCTTTTTTTCAAATTTTTATTCAAGGCCCTGTTTAATCCATGGCCACGGTATAAATATAGTTTATCCCTGCTGACTCCCATGTAAAACAACAGATATATTGAAGATATACTATCATCTCTTCAGGTGTAAACCGATTCTTCAAAAACCCTGCCGTCCTGCAAGAGGCCCAGGTTATATTGTAAGTGTGCAGATTAGCACACCTTATTGATTTGTCAAGACAATCAATTCCCTTAAAAAAAACATCGAGTAGGCGCTACGCCATTGCCCTTCGGAACAACTGCCTGCATGTTCCCTGTTTCTATTACCGTTGCAATATCGGCTCTATAATCATGGGAAAGTTCCAATATGACAGATCGGCCTTCAAGTACTTGTGTGGTTTTTTGTGCCTTTATAAAGCAAATCCAGATGGCCGATTGGCGGCCATCCTTATTCGGGAGATGAATCAGTCCAAATTTTTGCTGCCTTTTCTTTGCCGAAGCACAGGTCTCATCTGCCTGCTGTCAGATTTTCAAAGTCAAACACAAGTCCCGCTGGTGAATTTAATCCTTACTCGGCCTCATAGCCGACAGGTATGTTCAACATCGGATACTGAGTTTTAGTCAGCTTCAGGAAGTCCCTTATCTGCTCTTCCGATAAAAGGGCGCGAGGTCTTTCTGCAAGCCCTGCGGAAGAGCAGTATAGAGCTATATTCTGGTAGACTATGGCTGCATCCATGGCAGCCCATCGCAGTCGTACGTCATCAGGCGGTTCCAGGTGAAATCTGGAGATGTCCGAAACCAGAAGAATCAATATATCCGCCTTTATGTCTGCCATGATACGGTTGCCCATATCGGGATCAATCCATTTGGGGATCCCGATTTTATTCCTGTAATCGCCGCTGATGACCGGATTAAGAACGTTATCAACGGCATTATAGAGATAGATCCCCTCTTTCCTGAACACATAGACATCGATATCCCGTGCATCCGTTGCTGTGCTGGCCGTCCTTTTGCCGTTAGGACGGTTTATGCCATAGGCGGCCCACAATAAATTGGACAGGTCCTTGAGGCTTATCTCCTTGTCCGACCAGGAATGCTCAGAAGCCCTCAGGGAAAGGGCCTCCATCAAAGGCATCCCGCCTTTTTTATCAGGGTCCATTAATTTAATGGGTTTCAACTCCTGCGCATGGACATAACCGATGGAGAAGATGAAAAGAATAGGCATTAGAAGAAGCAAATTTTTCAAGCTGGAAAAAATTCTATGACATAGTTTTTCACACATAATCTGTCCCCCCTTTTATTTATAGTTATAATTTATCATCCTATGGTCATTACCATTTATCTGTGTGGATCAATTTCGCATCGAATTTATCTTTAGCGGTATCCTTCGCATTCGGCACTCCAATGCAAATAATATTTAATGGTACCACACCTTCAGGAATCCCCAGGATATTTCTCACTAAGGCAATACGGTCGGCTTCAGGGAATACGGCAGTCCAGACTGCCCCTAATCCCATGGATTCGGCAGCAAGAAGGATATTCTCCGAGGCAGCGGAACAATCCAGCATCCAATAGGACGCATCTTTTCCTTTACACTGCCGATTTAAATCGCCGGTAACCACTATGGCCGCAGCCGCCTTTTCAGCCGATTTGGAGGTGGGCAGCGCATCCGCCAATTTTTTTAAACACTCTTTATCGGTTATGATAATAAAATCCCACGGCCTTGCGTAACATGCAGTCGGCGCGGCCATGCCTGCCTTCACCAGAAGCGTCAATTGATCCTTTGAAACCGCGGCATCTGTATAGGTCCGCACGCTCTTACGGCTGAAGATGGTCTTTAAGGTGTCGTTGTCCTGGGCAAAGACAGCGGAAAAGGTTCCCAAAAGCAAAATTGATCCTGTTATTATAATTGGAATAGTTTTCATAATTAGCTCCTTCATAAATAAATTAAGACAGTCAACTACCACCGCCAGAGGCGGTGGCTTGAAATGATGTACCTAGAAGGTACGCCGTTTATTGTTATCGTTTGAACCCTAAACTCATTTGTTCGGATTCTTTATCATTGTGTTTTTGCCATCTTATATGTTTCATGATTTGTTCTTCATCAAGACCTATTGTACTGACACAATACCCTCTTGACCACAGACGGCGGACCCAATACCTTTTTCCCAGGCGTTCATATCGGTGGAACAGGTTCAATGATATTTTCCCCTTTATGAACCCCATGATAGCAGATGGACTAAACCGCTACGCGGTAGGTGCTTCCCGCCTTTCGTATAATCCAACAATATTCCAATCGTTTTTAACCCCTTTTCCCATGCTACCAATCGACTAAAATACCTCCATTTTAAT
>Ga0153915_10001574_pt1 | contig 20915 bp, 23 predicted proteins | sample Opewatmetagenome_2_FD_107003 | JGI IMG/M metagenome (GOLD analysis project Ga0153915, IMG submission 107003) | Freshwater wetland microbial communities from Ohio, USA - Open water 3 Core 3 Depth 3 metaG | ecosystem: Environmental > Aquatic > Freshwater > Wetlands | place: USA: Ohio, Lake Erie...
CTTCGCTTAAGAGCTACGGCGGCACAGGCGAACAGACTTGTCCTCCATAGTGCTGGTACAGCACGACGGCGGAAACCGGATATGAGGTGTTGTACATCCGGGACGAGCGGGCACGTGACCGCGAAGTCCTCCATCCACAGCGGGGTGTGCTTTATAAATCCGGCGTTTATGCATCGAAAGTTACGTGTCTTACCCTAATGTCCGGTTAGGATCTTGCATATAAAAAAAGCCTGCTTGACGGCATGGGAGGTCCTTTTTTTAAGAGTGAAATGGCGGCCTGCTGAGGGCCTGACATCAGCCTATAACCGCGGGCGGCGGAGCGCCACAGTTGCCTGTCAGGGATTAAGATCCAGCGAGATCTGACGGTTCCTCTCCGCCCGCTTTATGGCGTCTTATGCAGGAATATTGCATTTAAGCCATTTCATCTTTTAAAAAAGGGCCTCCCATGCCTTGAGGATCCGTCTATGCAAGATCCTAACCGGACATTGCTGATTCAGATTGGGATTAAGAAGCTTGGGAACGTGATCAAGAAACTTTTAGAAACAGAGGCAAAATAATAGAACTTTACTGTTGAAGGCATCGGAGTCATCCTTCATTATTCACTAAATTATCCGGCAAGAATAAAGGCATAACCTCCATGAAAGGGGAAAAGAATGAAAGATAATGGCAATGGCATTTGTGGCGGCATTTACGGGATGGCATTCATAGGCGCTGCGATCTATTTCATCCAGCATGCCGGCACATTCTGGAATGGAGTATTAGGTTTTTTCAAGGCTCTTTTTTGGCCCGCCATATTGATGTACAAATTGTTGGAGTACTTGAAGATGTAGATCCTGAATCATTCATTGATATTCGACAGTAACCCGGTTGCTCAAGATGACTGCTGGAATTTTAGATACACTTATTGCCAATCAGCCATGCAATACGTTAAGCTATAAAGGATGGAGGATAAATGATGACCAGGATTGAACAGGCTGTTTCAAAAATGATAGAAGGTTATAATTATGCACAGTCAGTTTTTTCTCATTCTGTGATGACCTGCAGGTTGAGAAGAACAGTGCTTTAAAATTGGTTTGTGGATTAGGGGCTGGGATGGGACGAAAAGAAGAAGTCTGTGGCGCTGTCACCGGCGGGATAATAGTGATTGGAGCAAAGTATGGAAGAGGGGAAAAGGACGACCGGACTGCCACTGAGTTAACCTATAGGAGAACACGAGACCTTATGGATAAATTTGTCGAGAAACATGGCACATTTATTTGGTCGAAATAAAAATTAGATCCTAATTGTATGTGAAAATAATAGAGGCATGGTTGGAGAGAACATGATTTCTAACAAAGAAGTAAAAGAGATTGCGTCTGACCTTGGGGCTGATCTGTGCGGCGTTGCTTCTGTTGAAAGATTTGATGGAGCGCCACAAGGATTCCATCCTGAAGATATTTTTCCCGATACAAAATCAGTAATCGTTATCGCTCGGCGATTTCCTGAAGGGCCATTTCATTCAAGTAGTCCTGTCCCCTATACCGCTGTGAGTGACAGTATCTTGAATGATGTTATTCGCATCTCTTGTGACCTCTGCATTGAGCTTGAGAGAAATGATGGGTTGATTGCCGTGCCGGTCCCTAGCGAACCATATGAATATTGGGATGACGATAAAAAAGAGGGACGAGGCATTTTAAGTTTAAAGCATGCCGGCCTCCTTGTCGGTTTAGGCTCTATTGGCAGAAATCATCTTCTTGTAAACGAAAAATACGGGAACAGGATTGTGCTTGGAGCCGTCCTCTTAAATATCGAACTTGAAAGCGATCAAGTAAATGACCAAAGGTTTTGCGATGATAACTGCAACCTTTGCATTGATTCATGTCCTGCGTCCGCGATTAGCGAGGCCGGGGTGAATCAAAAACTTTGCAGAGGCAATTCCGGATATCTGAATAAGAAAGGCTATTTCCTTTATGTTTGTAATGCATGCAGGAAGGTATGTCCGAATGGGGCGGGGATAAAATTTTCATTTATCGCAGAATTGCCTTTGGACAATTTGTGAGCAAACTGCACGGGCTCTTCTTCTAAACGCTATAAACAACTTTCGTAAACCTTGGATGCTCCTGATCTGAAGATTGAGGGAAATGCCTACTTAAGAAGCCATAAGCATAGTCGTGAAGGTTTTTATTTCTTGATTCCACACACATTAATGTGTCATAATATGTGTGATTTTTTAAGGGGACGATTTTTTATGGCAACAAATTTACAGATAGATGACAATCTCATTTTAAAGGCTGTCAAGCTCGGCGGGCATAAGACAAAGAAGGCTGCTGTTTCAAGGGCGCTGACAGAATATATCCATCAACTGGAGCAGGAAAAGATTCTCTCGATGTTCGGGAAAGTGGATTACGACCCTGAATATGATTATAAAAAACAGAGAAACCGATCATGAAGGTCATTGTTGACACCAGTATGTGGTCTTTGGCGTTAAGGCGCGATAAAGAAGACCCATCCACGCCTGTCCAGGAACTTCGTCGTTTAATCAATAACCATCGCGTTCAGATGATCGGGCCTATACGCCAGGAGATTTTATCGGGTATCCGCAACAAATCCCAGTTTAAAAGACTCCAGAAAAATCTTGAGAGCTTCCCCGATCTGCCAATGCTCACTCAAGACTATATTGCAGCGGCCGGTTATTTCAATCATTGCCGTTCTAAAGGAATACAAGGCTCAAATACCGATTTTTTGATTTGCGCCGTGGCTGTCAGAAACAGGTTTTCAATATTTACCACTGATAACGATTTTGAGTTCTTTTCGAAGCATATACCGATAATTCTTTATAAAGGCAATTGATGTCCATTTTGGACAGTCATGATTCTCGATAGGAAAAAAATGAATTTAGATCCCATATTCAAGGCAAAGACCATGGCTGTCATAGGAGTCTCTTCCCAAAACGACAGCCACCCAGCCAATGTAATCTATAACAAGAATCGTTTTCGTTATCCCCTGACCGTCTATCCTGTCAATCCCAAGGGGGGCACAATCAAAAGGGAGAGCCTTTACCGGGACATCTCGGAAATCCCTGACAAGATAGATATTGCAGTCATTGCAGCGCGGGCCGACTTTGTCCCGGATATCATGAAAGGGTGCATAAAAAAGGGCGTGGGCGGCGCTGTTGTCATCTCAGGCGGATTTGCCGAAAGCGGCAAGAAGGACATTCAGAAACAAATGGTCGAGATGGCGCGTGAGGCCGACTTCCCCTTTATCGGGCCCAATTGCCTCGGCGTCTATTCCCCTCATAAGATAGACACACTCTTCCTGCCCGCTGAGCGACTGATACAACCTCCTTCCGGCAATGTGGCCTTTGTCAGCCAGAGCGGCGGGGTCATGGTGGATAACATGGTCAAGTTCACCCGCCAGGGAATAGGCATATCTGTCGCGACAAGCATAGGAAACAAGGCCCTTATCAGGGAGCTTGACATGCTTAATTACCTGGCAAAGGACCCGGAGACCAGGGTGATTGTCTTTTATATTGAAGGATTTGAAAAGGATGAAGGCAGAAGCTTTGTCATTGCCGCAAAGGAATGCCCTAAACCTGTCATTGTAATGAAGGGCGGGAGGAGTCAGGAGGGAATTAAGACAGTATCCAGTCATACAGCGTCCATGGCCGGTGATTACAAGGTCTTTTCAGAGGTGTTGAAACAATACGGCATACTTGAGGCAAGGAACGAGATGGAATTGTCTTCCTATTGCGAGGCATTGAGCAGCTATCAGAGATGCATCAAGGGCAAGATAGGGATTATTACAGTCAGCGGCGGTCATGGCGTTGTGGCAGTAGATAACTGTTCGGACCTTGGATTGGAGGTGCCTCAATTTACAGAGGCAACCAGGCAGGCCATCAAGGCGAATTTATCTCCAAGCATTCAATCAATTGCGTCCCTTGCAAATCCTATAGACCTCACCGGAAGCGCCCTGGATGACGATTTTCTTGCTGCGGCCAATGTCCTTGTACGGTCGCCGGAGGTGGATTGCCTGCTTATCCTCATACTGCCTTACTCGCCCGGCATAAGCACGGAACTCGGCGCAAGGATCAGCCATGTCTGCAAGAGCGAGGACAAACCTGTAATCGCCTATATCCCCAATGAAGATAAGTATGCCATGTTGATCGAAGGGTTTGAACTCAACAAGGTGCCTGTCTCTTATTCTGTCGAAGGGGCCGTATTGATGGCAAAGGCGCTTAGAAGGGATGAAAAATGTTGAACAATGAAACGATAAAGATTATTGATAGGTTCAGGGACATCGGATGGATACCAGAGCCTGAGGCAAAGAGGCTTTTTCAAACAGCCGGACTGAATGTCCCGAAATATATATGGGCGCACACGCCGGATGAGGCAATTGAATTTGCCCATCGGACAGGTTTCCCGGTCGTTGCCAAGGTTGTCTCGCCGCGTGTGATCCATAAATCGGATGTGGGCGGGGTGATTGTCGGCATTGACACCGATGAAAGACTCGAAAAGGCATATTACACCTTCAAAGCCCTGGACGGGTTTAACGGCATGCTGGTTGAAGAGATGGTTGCCGGACAAGAGCTTATCATCGGCGCCAAGATAGATTATCAATTCGGGCCTGTTATACTCCTGGGTATTGGGGGCACGGGGGTGGAAGTATATCAGGATGTCACAATGAGGATGGCCCCTATCAATGAAAATGATGTAATGTCCATGATTGCTTCCCTGAAAGGAAAAGACATAATCATGGGTTTCCGGGGCGGGGAACCTATCAATGTTAAGGGTTTGACGGATATGATGACCGGCTTTTCCGCAATGATTATAAATCTTGAGGATCATATCCAGTCAATAGACCTGAATCCTGTAATCTGTTCCAGGGATAGATGCATCATCGCTGATGCAAGGATTATATTAAAGGAGGCTTTAAGATGAGCGTAGCCGATGAAATTGAGAAACTGAATAACCTCAGACAAAACGGGGCCATTACAGACGAGGAATATCAGAAGGCAAAAAATTCTCTGCTGAGACAGCATGAGACTATGGGCGAAAAGTTAAGCAATGCAGCAGGGAACATCTCGTCTGATGAAAACATCTGGTCGATGTTTATCCACTTGTCCCTCTTATGCGGTTTTATCTTCCCCTTTTTCGGACTGATAGTCCCTGTTATCCTGTGGCAGGTGAAGAAGAATGAATCGCAGGTCATTGATAAACATGGAAGGATTGTCGTCAACTGGATTATCACGGAGATAATACTGAGTATTATGTTTGGAATCCTGTGCCTTCTCCTTGTAGGGATACCTCTGTTGGCGGCCCTGATAGTACTCGGCATCGTGTTCCCGATCATAGGCGGAATCAAGGCTAACAATGGAGAGGCATGGTCATACCCCTTCTCCATAAAATTTTTCCCCGTGGACTGAAGGCGACTATAAAAGACCCCGGATCAGCAATGTCCGGTTAGGATCTTGCATATAAAAAAACGCCTGCTTGACGGCATGGGAGGTCCTTTTTTTAAGAGAAAAAATGACTGATGGACGCTGATTAAAAATACCATCTCCATTCGATGTTCAAGGAGTATGGATACAACCCGAACTCGCTTCTTATATTCAGGCCGTCGGGTTTCCTGCCGTAAGGGGCGGCAATGGCAAGGGATATCTCCGATTCGTTTGAGAGGGAATATACGGCGTTGAATGATGAGAGGATGGAATTATCCGTCAGGTTCCCGATCAATGCCATCTGCCCGGTAAGCAAGGGGGTAAACTCATAACCGATGCCTAATGCGGAATAATGGCGTCCAAGGTATGACCCCTGTCCACTGGTGAGAGATGCAGCGGATGCGTAATCAGAAGCAGAGGCCAACCCGCTTCCGTGATAAAAATATTCGAGCCTCACATCCAGGCTGTTCTCCCAGTGGTGTTCGATGCCCACGGAGACCTCGCCATAGGAATCCCGTCCGGGGGCGTCAGGGTAGGCCATATGCCCTTCCGCCCTTATCCCCAGCCACTTAAAGACCTCTCCCTGAAAAGATCCGCCTATGATATCGGCCTCAGCAAGGTTGCCTGCGAGCAAGGCCCATTCAAAGTTGTGCAGGTCCGTGGATATGCGTCCGATATAAGAGGTGCGTCTGCTGTCGGGCGTATGGCTCCAACCTGTGGCGCTGCCTTGGTCCGGGCTGTAACCCAGGACGCTTATCAGGGATAACTGGGAAAGATCGCCGAGCCTCACCTCTGCCCGCAATGCATCCACGCCCGGTTTGTAGACCCTGTAAAAGGTCTGGGCCGCAAAGGGGGCAAAGAAATCATTGGGGGAAAAATAAAAAGTAGTCGCAAGGTTGACGGGTTGACGGCCCAGTATAATATCAAAGCGGTCCTTTGACCAGCGGAGGTTAAGCCTGTCAATTGCGGTATGGATGTACTTGTCATCGCTAAGACTCCATTCCAGGGCAGAGCTTCGTTCCACATCCGGGATTGTAACATTAGCGCCTGTCCGGACGACCGCAATGGCCGCCGGGATATAGGTCTGATATGCGTTTGCCTCAAGGGTCAGGGATTCCACAGCCCGGGCCTTGATGATAAGACGCCCCAATCCTGCAATGCCGGACGTGCCGCGGTCCGTGTAAAACAAGGTGTCTTCAGGATTTTTATAGGTGAGGGCATAGACCTGGAGCATGCCGCTTATGTCTATGGCCGATTCATTCTTCTCCCGCTCATAAGATGCCTTGGCGGGCAGAGACAGGGCAATAAGCAGAATAGTAAGGGAAAAAATACAGGCAAGTGTTCTATGGGGCGCCTGGCGCTTCAATTGCGCACCTCGTCGCTTTCCATCTTCCCGTCATGCAGCCTTATGATCCGGTGAGCCCGATCCATTACCCGCTGGTCATGGGTGGAAAAAAGGAACGTAACGCCTGATTCATGATTGAGCCTTTCCATGAGCCCGAGCAGGGAATCGGCATTGGCCGAATCGACGTTAGCGGTAGGCTCGTCGGCGAGCACTATTGCAGGTTGAGTGACTATGGCCCTAGCTATGGCCACTCTCTGCTGTTGCCCCCCGGACATCTCGTCAGGCCGCCTGTTTTCAAGTCCTTCAAGACCCGTTTCCTTAAGGATAGACATCACCCGCTCCCGGCATTCACGTTCCGGTATCCCCTGCAACGTCAGGACAAACCCGGCGTTTTCATAGGCGGTCATAACGGGGATAAGGTTATAGGCCTGAAATACAAATCCTATCCTGTCTCTGCGAATAACGGATATTTTTGAACGTGACAAGAGCCCGATATCCTGACCTTCCAGAAACACCTTTCCCCCTGTTGGGATGTCCAGTCCGCCAACGAGATTCAGGACCGTTGTCTTTCCTGAGCCGGACGGGCCGCAGAGGGCGGCGAAGTCACCCTTATGGATCTCAAAGGACAACCCATCCACCGCCCGCACCTCCATGTTGCCCTGCCGGTAATATTTTGAAGCCTCTTCAAGCCGAACAATCGCCTGATCCTTCATTCAATCTCCTTTCCTATAATTCCTTCAGACTTTCCACGGGAGGAACACGGCCCGCGCGCCAGGCCGGATAGATGCCGGATAATATAGTCAGAGTGAATACGCTTGTAAGTATCCAGGCGGCGCTTTCCTTGAACAACCTGATCTTCACCAACGGATCGATAAGGACTCCGCTTGCGCTGTAGTCACTGCCGATCATGCCGCTGAAATCAATGCCATGATAGTGCATGAAGGCATACCAAGGGATAGTGATGATCACGCCGATCAAAAGCCCCAGTATGCCGAACCAGACTGATTCAATGATCACAAGACGAAAGAGGGTGAAGGGGGCCATGCCCACGGCCATCATGATCCCGAACTCCCTGGTCCTTTCCATAACGCTCATAAGGAGGGTGTTAAGGATTCCTGCTGCGATAAGAAGACCTATAAGGACCTGGATGATACGGTTTCCTGCCTTATCCAAAGTTATAATAGAGGCAAGTTCGGACTGGGTCTCTCTCCAGTTCAGGACCTCCCTTGAGGGGTCATCCAGCATGGAATCAATCTCATCGAGCATCTTAAGGGCGCGACGCTGGTCTTTGATTACGATGGAGACAAGAGTAGCGTCGTAAGGACCATAACTCAGGACTGACCGGACCCTGTCGATCGGCAAAAGGATCATGGCGCCGTCCACTTCGCTTACGCCGGTCTTAAATATCCCTGTAACCCTTGCAATCTCGCTTACTATCTCCCCATTTACATCTGTGGTAGTATACACGAGCTTTTTGCCTATGCTCAGGTTGAGCTTTTTTGCCGTTGTGGTCCCTACTACTGCGCCGGCGCTGTCCGTCCCTGAAAAGAGCTGCCCTTCGATAATGGAGCGGATAAAGAGATTTTGCCCGGCAGATTCCATGGAAGGATCAACAGCCATAAAGGCCCCTCCAATGCTCTTGTTGGCGCTTGCCAGCATGGCCTGGCCCATTATCCTTATCAGGGCATCCTGTACACCCGGCATTTGCAGGAGTTTTTCCCTGAGCCTGTCGGCGCCGGTGAGCCTCTTGTCAAGGGAAGGGGTCTCATTATAGCCCTTGGGCTCAATCGTGACATGCCCCAGACCCATGACCGCGCTTGTGTTGATCATCTTAGTATAGCTGTCATCGGCGACCCCGGTAAAGGTGACGGACAACAGGACCCCGAACCCTATTGAAAAGGCCGTTATATAAGTGCGACGCTTACGCCGCCACAGATTTCGCCATGCCATCGTGCGGATTTTCATATCCATTACCTATGGTGAATGGCCTTTACAGGTTGAATAAGGGCCGCCTTTATCGCGGGATAAAGCACGGCCAGAAAGGCGATGATAAAAAGAAAAACAACAGGGATTGCGACCGACTCAGGCGTGAGATATGCCTTCCATACCGGGTCAATAGCCACCCCTCCGAATGATGCGCCCTCGGCTAGAGACGAAAGATCAATGCCGTTATGTTCAAAATAGCGTGACAGGAGGGAGCCCGATAGACCGGCCAGAATCACTGCCGCGGACACCTGTATAAATGTCTCGGCATATACCAGCAACATAAGCTGCCATGGCGTGACGCCCAGGGCCTTCATGATCCCCAGTTCCCTGATCCTTTCAAAAACGGTCATGAGCATGGCATTCAGCACCACCATGGCGACGGCTGTATAGGTAATTATCACCAGTATGATCATCTGCGAGTCCGCAAGATCAAGGATGCGCGCAATAACAGGCTTTAATTCTCTCCAGTTCAATGTTTCATAACCCGGCGCGAGGTTCGTGGCTATCTTTGTGGCAGCCTCAAGATCCATGCTGCGATCCGCCCTCATAACGGCTATCTCGTGCGCCCCTTCAGGAAGGATCATCAATTCACGAAAGGCATTTTCAACCATATACAGGCCGGTGCGGTCAATCTCTTCGCCGACGGATTTCAGGATGCCTTTTATTGTAAAGACATCATTTGCCATAGAACCGTCGGTAGCCTGACCTACGAAAATCAGCTCATCCCCGGTGTTGACGCCAAGGGTCTTTGCGAGCTTTCTTCCGATTACAATCCCCTTTGGGTCGGCTTCTTCAAGCCAGGAGCCTTTCAGTAGATGCTGATTAATCTGGGTTACATCGGACTCGGTTGAAAGGTCTATGCCTCTTAATTGCACACCTGACGAGGTTGAACCTGCCGCGGCCAGGCCGAAACCATAAAGCCTTTTGGCGGCGTGGAAGCCTGCCTGTTTGAGGGCGAGCAATATCCGGCCTGGATTCTCAATCATCTTATACAAATCCGGATCTTCCCTGTAATCTGAAGCGTGTATCTGGATATCTCCCAGGTCCATTAAAACGGCATTTCGTTCGCTAGCCTGCAGCAGGCCCTGCATCAGGGACGCGAACAGGATCATGATAAATCCGGCGAATCCCATGGCCAGGGTGGTGACCAATGTTCGTCGCCAGTTGCGAAAGACATTCCTTGATGCGATTGAAAGGATTTTCATATGAGCTCTAGCGGAGCGCCCCCCCTTGCGCTTTGCCTTTTATTATGCCTTTCTCACTGCGCCTTGCGCCATGTGCCCTGCGCCTGAAGGTTGATAGATAAAAGCCTGAAGAATCGCCAAATTCTACAACAGGTAAAAATATTTTAATGAAAGAACCTTACATCCTCTTCAACCGGGAAAGGGAGAAAAATTCGTCTTCAAGATTGATATTCAGCTCAAGTTGCTCGTATACAAGCTCAGTATATTCCTCCGGTTTATCAGCCGGGACCACCCTCATGACCTTTGGCCTGATCTTTCCGGCAAGCATCTCAAACCTGCTGAAGGTCATGGTGCGGACGATATTCATCTCTTCATCATAATAGAAATATTTTAAAGGCATATAATTTTCTGCAAGGACTATGGCCACAATCTTGCCCCAGACGACAGCGGCGTCGGGTTTCGGGATAAGCGTGAATTCAATTATATCCTGGCCGTCTCTTTTGCCTTCAAAAGAGATTGAGGGTTCGTAATCCTCTTCCATGCGGGATTCCTTGACCAGGTCATCATTGGTGAAATGACTGCCCATCCATGAACCCATCATCATGCCGGATGTAAGTTTGATGGTTCGGTCGGTCTTCGGCAGGTAACTGTAAATTTCATTCCCGGATTTTAAGGTGGCAGCGCCCTTTTCCTTTAACGGGGCGAGTATGCGAACAAGGGTTTTATCCTTCCCTTTTGACCATCCTTCCATCCGCATATCACGCGTGTAGTGGGCGGTCTTGACCTGCATAGCGAGCACGGAATGGGACGAAGTCCCGCGCCACATATCATCCACCTGGCGCAGGATCTCCTTAGCCTTTATTACAGCCGGATTATCGGTTTGTCCGAAGGCCCGGGTTATCGGGCAAATCAAAATAAAAATCAGAGAAAATATTATTATATGGGTGCGTGGCATGGCTATTAGGAAAGTCCCAATTATCAAATCAGGTTTTTATGAAAAAGGGGTTAGTTGACTTTTCCTAACCCCTTGATATAACAATGGTGCCGAAGACGAGACTCGAACTCGTACAGGCGTACGCCCGCTAGACCCTGAACCTAGTGCGTCTACCAATTCCGCCACTTCGGCGAGAAATATGGTTGATATTTCATGGGAGATAATTATAGTATTTGACCTTTCATGTCAATAAATAACTTGGAGGGCATTCCAACGTGGGGCCTCCGGGTCATGACTGAGTAACCTGGACAGGCCCTCGCGTGGCCTGATCATTAACGAACAAAGAGAGTCGCAAGCGTAATGAAGATTATTTATGATTTAAAAGAACTGGATAAACCCCTTGAAAATCCTGTGTTGACCATAGGCAATTTTGACGGGGTGCATAAAGGGCATCTGGCGCTTTTTGATAAGGTCAAGGAGCGTGCAAGGGCGATCAAGGGTCAGTCTGTTGTCATGACCTTTGAGCCTCACCCTGTAAAGATAATGAGACCCGGACACGTCCTTCCCATAATAACCCCCATCAGACAGAAATTAAGGCTTATATCCGATATGGGTATTGATGTTATGTTATGTGTCCCCTTTGACAAGCAGTTCTCGTCCATATCTGCTCAGGCATTTGTAAAGGATGTCCTTTTAGGGATAATAGGCATAAGGGAGATCGTGGTCGGCTATGATTATTCCTTCGGCAACAATCGCCAGGGAGATATTGGCCTTCTTAAGACAATGGGAGACGAACTGGGATTTAAAGTCCACACCGTAGAACCCATACGTTTGAATAATGTGCTTGTTTCAAGCACCTCCATAAGAAACTTTATCAGGGAAGGAGACCTTGAGCACGCCAGGATATTGCTGGGCAGGGATTACCAGATTTCAGGCAGGGTGACAAGCGGCGCAGGCAGGGGAGGAAAGGTGCTTGGATTCCCCACTGCCAACCTGATGCCGGTTGATGAGTTGATTCCTAAAAAGGGTGTCTATGCCGTTATAGCCGAGATGGATAACAGGGAATATTATGGGGTGTGCAATATAGGCAACAATCCGACCTTCGGGGTAAATGCCCTTTCAATAGAGACCCATTTGCTCGATTTTAATGGAGATACGCTCGGCAAGGATTTTACCGTCAGGTTTATTCATCGCCTGAGGGATGAAAAGACCTTCGCCGGCATAGGGGAATTATCCGAACAGATTGCGAGGGATATAAACAAAGCGAGAGAACTCTTTGGCCTTCAAGGATAAGTCCCGCAATATGAGCAGATATATAAACTGGAAACTATGGGCAGGTTTATTGATAAGCGCTGCTTCCATATATCTGGCATTAAGAAAAATCGATCTCGTCATGTTATGGAAGGTCATATCGGGATGCTCTGTCTCTTATCTTTTGCTGGCCGGTTTGATTAACCTTTTCCAGAATGTTATCAGGGCATGGCGATGGAAAATACTCCTTAAACCCATTAAGGAAACAAGGTTTTCAAACAGGTTCCTGTCCGTCATTATCGGTTTTGCCGCGAATTGCGTACTTCCTGCCCGGCTGGGTGAATTCATAAGGGCTGATCTCCTGGGGCAAAGGGAGGAGATAAGCAAGAGTTCGACGTTTGCTACCATAGTAGTTGAAAGGTTGTTTGACGGTTTCACGCTGCTCCTTATCCTTTTAATCGGCCTGATGTTAGTCACTTTCCCTGAAGACATGAGCTCCGTATCAGCAAGCCTTCAAGGCGCGGGTTTAGTGCTTTTTGTCTCCTATATCCTGATTATCATTTTTTTTGCCGGATTCCGGTTAAGACCTGAACTATATTTAACTATCCTGAACAAGTCCCTGTTTTTTCTTTCAGAGCGTCTAAGATCAAGAACAATTGATATAGTGCGCAAATTCGGCCTGGGGTTAACGCCGATAAAGGGGCTATATGGATGGGGGATGGTGATAATCTATTCATTTCTCATCTGGTCTTTATCCATTTTTCAGGTTCAGCTTATAGAGCATTCCATAGGGCTGTCGCTTCCCTTTATTGCTGCGTTTATTATCCTGTCCATGGCATCTTTCGGCGTAATGATCCCTTCGGCGCCAGGGTATATCGGGGCATTTCACCTGGCGGTTCAGTACGGCTTTATGTTTTTTGGCGTCAGCAGGGAGGAGGGATTATCCGCGGCTATCCTTTATCATGCCTCATTTTTCTTCCCGACAATCTGTTTCGGGCTAATAGCCTATATATTCGCAAATCTCGGTCATCTCAAAAAGGTCGATCAATGACCTAGAGGCGCAAGGCTCATTCAGCCTATCCATCTTAAGGTGTTTTTCCGATAACCCCTTAATATACTATGATCCGGCAGCAATGTCCGGTTAGGATCTTGCGTAGATGAATCCTCAAGGCATGGGAGGCCCTTTTTTAAAAGATGAAATGGCTTAAATGCAATATTCCGGCATAAGGCGCCATAAAGCGGGCGGAGAGGAACAGTCAGATTTCGCTGGACCTTAATCCCTGACAAGCGCCTGAGACGCTCCGCCGCCCGCGGTTACATGCTTGATGTCTTGCCCTCAGCAGGCCGCCCATTTCACTCTTTAAAAAAGGACCTCCCATGCTGTCAAGCAGGCTTTTTTTATATGCAAGATCCTAACCGGACATTGCTGATGATCCGGACATTACTCATGTAAACAGGCAAGGATCTTGCCAATAAACACATAAAAAGTTATATTCATTAAAATGCGTTTTTAAAAAGGAGAAAAGCAACATGGAAAAGGTTGTTATCGATGGAATCGAGATTTATTTATCACAACCGGATAAGGTGCCCATGGTCTGGGTCGGTCAGGAAGAACTGGTTACGCAGTTGCTGGCCGCGTGGATCGTCATCAACGATGATGACCTGCCCCTTAATCCGCGTCTTATAGGAAAGCCGGGCGTGGGCAAGACCACACTGGCCTACCACACAGGTTGCACCCTGAACAAGCCCGTCTACCTCTTTCAGGCTACAATGGATACAAGGCCGGAAGACCTGATCGTTACCCCTGTAATCGCTGAGGGCGGCAAGATCAGATATATGGCAAGTTCAGTGGTCTCAGCCATGATCACCGGCGGCATCGCAATCATTGACGAGGGAAACAGGATGAGCGAAAAGAGCTGGGCATCCCTTGCCCCCCTTCTGGACAGCAGGCGTTACGTGGAATCCATAGTGGCAGGGATCAAGATCAAGGCCCACCCTGACTTTCGCATATGCACCACCATGAATGACGACGCCAGCACCTTTGAACTCCCGGACTATATAAATTCAAGGCTTCAGCCGCAGATCTTCATTGATTTTCCTGACAGGGATGAGGAATTCCTTATCCTGAAGGCCAACCTCCCCTTCGCGGATGATGAGATACTTGAATATGTGGTGGATTTTCTCCAGGCCGCTCATGAGGCCAATGAACGTTATTCGGTGAGGGACGGGATAAATGTCGCCAGATACGCCCTTAAAAGACTTTTTAAGGATGGCGGGACAATATCAAAGGAAGGGGCTCTGGAACGAATGAGGGAGTCCTCAACCATGATCCTGGAGCCCGCCGCCGCAGAATATTTTGAGGACCTATCGGAAGATGACGACTATGATGAATGACAGGATTGAATGGAGGAATGTGCGTTTTGTCCCTATCCTCCATAACAGGATGGAATTCGCCATCGAGGTCAGGAGGCAGTACCATGAGTTCAAGCCTGATCATGTCGCTATCGAATATCCGGCAACCCTGGGAGAAAAGATACTTCTCGGCATAAAAAGGCTCCCTCTCCTCTCTGTCATTCATTACGAGGAGAGTGACGGGACTTTTATATACCTGTTAATAGAGCCGACGGACGGACAGGTGGAGGCTATAAGGCTGGCCCTTGCAGATAATATCCCTGTGCATTTCATTGATCGTGACTCTGAGTTCTATCCCATGGACACATCAGCCATGCCGGACCCCTATTCTCTCACAAGGATCGGGCACTTCAATTATTGCGACTCATATCTGAAGACAAGGCTTGATGAGCCCCGTCCGGATCACGATGTGCTCAGGGAGAAGGCCATGGCCTTTAACCTTCAAAACCTGAGCCGGAACGGCGAGAAGGTCCTTTTTGTGGGCGGGCTGTATCACCTCCCCGGCCTGCTTGGTATCCTTGATCAGCAACAGACCGATGTCATTGGAAGGAGACAGAGGGAAGGTGTCGGCATCTCTCACCTTCATAGGGATTCAAGCAGGGAACTCTTAACAGAGCTGCCCTTCCTGACGACAATGTATGAAAATTTCAGGGCAGGCATTATTTCGGAACCACCTGACCGGTTAAAGGTCAACAACGATCTTATAGAAATTGCTCAAAAAAATCTTTGGAAGAACGATAAGGAGCGGTTATCAAATATCCAGATTAAGATCATGAACAGATTCGCAAGGAATTATTCCCTCATTTCAGGCGGGCTTGTCCCCGGCTTTTATCAGTTGATTGTCGCTGCAAGGGGCGTTGCGGATGATAATTTCGCCTATGAGGTGTGGGAGAAGGGGAGTGATTACCCCTGGCAGACCGATAATCCCGAATTGCCGGTTCTTAATCTCAAAGACGAAGACCTGTATATTGACCAGATGAAGATAAGGTTTCATCGGAGGATAAAGACATCCCGAAGGAGACTGGTCCCGATGCCCGTAAAAAAGAAGAGGCATGAAAAGACCGCCGATGAATGGAAAAAGGATTTCAAGGGTCATTTTATCTGTTCTTATCCACAGGAAGATGTTGTCATAGAAGGGTACGGCAGACACCTTCAGAAAAAGGCTCTTGAGATAAAGGCTGAAGAAAACAGCAAGGTAGTCCCCTTTATGACATCCATGATGGATGGCATCGATATCAGGCAGACCATAAGGGAACTGCACAAAGGCAGGATATACGTTAAAGAGAACATACCGTTAAAGGGAAAGGTGGGATCTGTTGTTGTTATCTTTGATGAAGACCGACTGATAAAGGGCGGCAAAGAGAATTTTCCCTGGCGTGTAACATGGCTGGGTGAGCATGAACAGGAATCCGACATGTCCTTTTACAGCACCCCTGCCGGCGAGGTCATGGACGGCCCGGGCATAAGCAGGTGTCAGTATGGTGGATTCATGTTGACCTATCCGCCCTTGAGGGTCTTTGATATCTGGAAGGACAACTACTTCAAATCCGCGAGAAGCAAGCCGGAGAGGCTTCTTATGGCTGCCATTGATTACTGCGTGGAAAAAAATGTGGTATATGTGGCAGCAAAACCGCCTTCAGGATGGTGTCAGGGCATGGCGGCAAGACACGGCAAAAAGATCATATATATCCCCATCGGATCATTCTCCAATGTCACATTAAAAAAACTAAGACAGTTTCATGTCCTGGAAGGCCACCACATCAGGAAGTTCGCCCATCATTATATATGAAAGTTGATCCGGTGCGATTCGGTTGAGCGATTACTTCCCTGGCGTCGTTTCCCGCCTCGCTATAGATTATAGAGGGTGCCTTATCTCGTCGCCGAACGGTCTCGTCGCTTTGCGGCTTGACCGCACCAGCGTTTTGTTCGGCCTTCCGTCTTGACTTATACCAATAAATATTATAATGTGGTATTATATTATCACTGCGGAGGTTATATCATGCAAAAAAATACCAGCGTTACTCTAGGCTCACACTACGAAAAGTTTATTTCTCAGCAGGTTGTCCAAGGCCGCTTTGGTTCAGCAAGCGAGGCGATCCGGGCCGGTCTGCGGCTCTTGGAAGAACGGGAAACTAAAGTATCCTTGTTACGTCGTGCGCTTATTGAGGGTGAAGAAAGCGGCGCCGCGGATTATTCCCTTAAGGGTTTAATTGATGAGATTGATGGCGAAGGTCTCAACTGATGTCCTCGTTTACCCTCACCAATATGGCGAAGGCTGATTTGAAAGGGATCGGCCACTACACATTAGAGAAATGGGGGCGAGATCAGCGCAATCATTATCTATCAATACTGGATGCCTGTTTTCATCAGCTTGCCGCCAATCCGCTTAAAGGCAAGGATTGCAGCGAAATTCGTTGCGGCTATCGTAAATTTAATGCCGGCAGCCATGTGATTTTTTATCGCCAAACTCTCTCCGATACAATAGAGATCGTCCGTGTCCTGCACGAACGAATGGACATTGAAACGCGGCTTTCTGCGTCATAACTCCGGTATAAATGCCGGCTAACCTCAATTGATATCCTGCTGAACCCGTGGTTATTGATCAAATGCTTTCCAATTGTCTCTGGACGGGGCAAGAGGCCCATAGGTAATTGCAGGCATATTGCTCGGCTTACATGGGTCACGATAAGAGGAGCCGCCATTTTTCCATGCCTTAGGTCTCAGCCGCCCCGAAGATGAACCAACTCAGTCTCAGCCCCTTGAGAAGCAGCGCCTTCAAGCGCCTTTGTCAGCAGGGTCGCCGTATTCCAGTTTTTTTCCAGGGCTTCCATTGATACCGATGACTTTCATGTCTCACTCCCTTTTTTGGTTCTGCGTTCTAGCTTCTATTTCACCGACATTACTCATCTTCATCCTCCAGGAGGTGCCAACGGCCTTTCTTCGTAGGGCCGAGATGTCGAATCCGTCCGGCCTTCCTCAACTTTTCAAGGTGGTACTTTATGCCGTCGGGAGTTACACCGATGCGGTCTGCCAAAGCCCTGCGGGTGATGGTCGGCTCCTCGCGCAGCAAGATCATGATTTGTTCTTGGGTAGTTTCTTGGGTAGTTTTCCCCGAAAGAATGCTGTCGAGGTAAGCCTGAGAGAAGAGAAATTCGAACCATAATTCGCCGGGCTCAACCTGAATGCGCGGCTCCGGTGTCCCCGCCTCGCGGCATGCATCAAAAACACGCTGGATTCCCCGGCCCCAAGCTTCGATCTCGCCCGCCCTGAAGAAGGTGTTGTTAAAAATTGGGGACGTAGGTTAAAAGGTAAAAACTATTTTGCATTCATCGAATATGAATTGTTTTCAACCAACATCCTGCCTCTTCTGACCGCCTGACTGATGGCGGGCGGCGTAAGATTCAAAACCAAGGCCAGTTGACGCTGCGTCATTCCCAATTCTTCCTTGGCCCAGAAACATAGTATGCTCCTCGCGTTCGTCCTCCTTTTGTCTCTTTGACTGTCTAAAATCTGTATTGAGCGTACACCGGTAATTTCACATAACATGATGCAGTGTGCCGGGCGCGTCTATGTGATTTTCTTGGCATGGGTATTTACTATCATCCGTCCATTCAAATGTCAATTAAATTTACCTTTTAACCTACGTCCCCTATTCCAGTAAAAGCTGATTTGTAACAGTTTAGCACTTTCGGTAATTTTATTAACAATAATTTAAAGCCCTGTTCATTTTTTTCTGGACAAACGGGCTTTTTTTAGTGTAAATTAGATGAGTATTTATACTCAATTTAAATCAATGGAGGTCAATATGAGTCAGTTGGATATCCTTAAAAAACGTCAGGCAAATCTTAAAGCTGACATATCCGCCATGCTCGGCAGTTTCCTCATTGGAACGATTGCAAGATCGCCTTCTATGTCTTCACATAACCTTACAACAAAGATAGACGGTAAGACCGTAACCCTGTCAGTGAGGAAGTCAATCCTTCCGAAAGCATTGGAGATGAACAACCGCTATAAAACTCTTTGGAAACTTATTCAGACTTTATCCAAGGTTAACTGGGAAATCCTTAAACTGGAAGATAAGTAACATGCATTATGCGCCTTATGATTTTAAATGCCAGTATGTGAAGTCCTGCCCTCACCTGGGATGGCTGTCGGCTCATTGGGTTCTGGAGGAGTATCGAAGAGGCCAGGATAGATATGATGAGCACTTACGGATCATCGATATATTTGATGCTAGGTTAAAAGAGAAAGAGGAACGAGCACGCCTTCTTGAAAAGGAAAATGCAGAGCTTAAGGCAAAGATCAAATTATTACATCAGAGACAATTCAAGGCAAATAAGAAAGAAGAGACTGCCGATACGAGGCAGTGCACTTTAGAGAACCCATCCTCAAAGAAAAAAAAACGCGGAGCGCCAGTCGGTCATATAGGATGGGCGAGGACCAAGCCTGAGCGGATTGATCGGATCGTTCATGTCCCAGCTCCCACAAAATGTCCTTATTGCATGAAGGATAACTTAGAGCCTTATAACTGCTTCCATGAACATGTACAGGAAGATATTGTGGTTGTGCCAAGAACAGTGGTCACCAAGTATGTTCATGATCAGGGCTTCTGCTCAACATGCAACCGTCCGGTCGTCCAGGCAGGCGAAGGAGAGATATTAAACGCACCTATCGGTCCGGTTGCAAAATCCGTGGCGCTGTTCTTGCGTTATAAGATAGGCATCTCTTATCGAAAAACGACCGAGATATTCCGTGAACTGTTCGGCTTAAATTTTGTTCCGGCGTCCGCAGTGGGATTTGATCGAAAGGCGGCTTTGCTCGGCTCTCCAATCCATGATGACCTGCGCGAGAAAATAAGGGTTACAGACAGGGTTCATGCCGATGAAACATCATGGCGCAATGACGGCGTGGGGCATTATGTATGGTTTGCAGGGAATGAAGACTTGGCTTATTTCCATATAGACCGGCATAGATCCGCTGCAGTTGCTAAAGCAATTTTTGGAGATCGTTATGAAGGGATACTTGTTCGAGACAGATACGCTGCCTATAACGGCATCGGAAGTGAGTGGCAGTCCTGCATCGCTCACATCCGAACCAAAGCCAAGGAGATCAAAAGGGAACATGATCTGCTCCCTCAGAAAGATAAAGACAACGCAGTAGACCGGTTCTGCGACAAGGTTATCTCTTTTTGTTCTTACGCCTGCGATGCTGGGGCAAACCTTAAATCCGGCGACATTCCATGGGAATCAGCATCGGATATCGAAAAGTATTTGACCAAGCAACTTTCTAACATCTGTAAAAAATCTTTAGGATTCAAACCAGCGGAAACTCTGAGATCCCATTTGGCAGGCCCGGAGAAAAAGTTTCTTTTTACTTTCCTTCGGCATCGGGGTGTGCCTCCTACAAACAACCATGCGGAACAATCCATTAGGCATATGGTTATCTTCCGCAAGACAAGTTTCGGTACCAGATCGGAAAGCGGCTTGAAGACCCATAGCGTCTTGCCAAGCCTCGTTCAAACCGCCAGAAGGCAGGCCGTATCTCCGATTAAATTCTTTCAAACTCTTTTTACTTCCGACACGTCAACAGCTCAGGCTGCTTTGTATCGAAATTCAAGTTGATCCCTGCTATAATAGCTAACCATGGGGACTAAACTATTACGCTGATTTCGAGGATTTTTCCTCTTGCCTGTCCTTCGAAAATCCGATCCTTGAGTCCAATCCGAAAATATTTACCCTGCAAGTGTCGTGTCTTTACCCTATATACAAGAACCGGGCTTCTCGAACATCTGATAGAGCCCGAACTTTAAGGTTCGGCTCTATCCTTTGGGGTTAGGAGTTTTCATAATCCTTCCAGGACGGAAGATTATATTTTTTAGCTTGCCATTTTATTAAAGCAGCCATTATCAACCCGTACAATATGCCAGTAAAACAAGCAATCCACACCACAAATGCAGTTGTCATGTTTTGTTTTCGCCAAAGGATCAGGCACATCAAGATACTCCAAACAACAGTAAAAAATGAAGCTTGTGTTATAAAAACTTTCACAAAAGAAGAAAATATCGGCGGGGTTGTTTTTATACCAAGCCTCCAAAGTAATTTATAAAGGGGCGGCGCATATAATGATTTTGAAATACCTCTTTGGGGAAACTCATCATACATTTTTTGGATTTTTTCTTCATGTGTCATTGAGTATGCTCCTAACTCTTCAGTGGGCGCGCGCTTTTTGCGCTCCGCTGGAAGAAATTGTTCAAGTAAGCCGCTCCGCGGCAGAGTACCTTTCTACAATCACTGTTGATTGATAAGATGAATCATGGCATCTTCTTACCGGCTTGCAGGTCGGTATCTTCTACCCGACAAGGTTAAAAAACATAAGAAGAAAGGAAGA
>Ga0153915_10001575_pt1 | contig 20912 bp, 15 predicted proteins | sample Opewatmetagenome_2_FD_107003 | JGI IMG/M metagenome (GOLD analysis project Ga0153915, IMG submission 107003) | Freshwater wetland microbial communities from Ohio, USA - Open water 3 Core 3 Depth 3 metaG | ecosystem: Environmental > Aquatic > Freshwater > Wetlands | place: USA: Ohio, Lake Erie...
ATCGTGACCGGGGGCGCGCAGGGCATCGGTGCGGCGATCGCGCGGCGGCTCGAGCAGTCGGGCGCGAAAGTGCGGGTCTGGGACCTGGACGCTGCGCCGCGGGTGGATGTTTCCGATCCGGCTTCCGTGGATTCGGCCGTCCAGCGGTCGCTCGCGGAGCTCGGGAAGATCGACGTCCTCGTGAACAACGCCGGCATCGCGGGCAGGAACACGCCCACCGTCGACTATCCGGTCGAGGAATGGGAGCGCGTCCTGCGCGTCAACCTGACGAGCCAGTTCCTCTGCTGCCGCGCCGTGGCACCGCCCATGGTGAAGGCCGGCTACGGGCGCATCGTCAACATCGCCTCGGTCGCCGGAAAGGAAGGCAACCCGAACGCGGTCGCGTACTCCGCCTCCAAGGCGGGGGTGATCTCGCTGACGAAAAGCCTGGGGAAAGAGCTCGCGCAGACCGGCGTGCTGGTGAACTGCATTACGCCGGCGGCGGCGAAGACGGCCATCTTCGACCAGATGACGCAGGCGCACATCGACTACATGCGCTCCAAGATCCCGATGGGCCGGTTCGTGGAGGTGGACGAGATCGCCGCGCTCGCGTGCTGGCTCGCCTCCTCGGATTGCTCGTTCTCCACCGGCGCAGTGTTCGACATCTCGGGCGGCCGTGCCACCTACTAGGAAGAAGCCCAGGCAACGCAGCATCCAGTGGTTCGGCCGCCAGGACATCTACGGCTTCATCTACCGGAGCTGGGTCAAGAACCGCGGCGTGCCGAACGACCAGTTCGACGGCCGCCCGGTCATCGGCATCTGCAACACCTGGTCCGAGCTCACGCCCTGCAACACACACTTCCGCGTGCTCGCGGAGCACGTGAGGAACGGCATCCTCGAGGCCGGCGGCTTCCCGCTCGAGTTCCCGGTGATGTCGCTCGGCGAGACGCTGCTCCGGCCCACGGCGATGCTCTACCGCAACCTGGCGAGCATGGATGCCGAGGAGTCGATCCGCGGCAATCCGCTCGACGGCGTGGTGCTGCTCGGCGGCTGCGACAAGACCACGCCGTCGATCCTGATGGGCGCGGCGAGCGTCGATCTGCCGACGATCTTCGTCTCGGGCGGTCCGATGCTCTCCGGCAAGTACCGCGGCCAGGACATCGGCTCGGGCACCAACGTCTGGTCGATGTCCGAGGACCTGCGCGCCGGCAGGATCTCGATCGAGGAGTTCCACGAGGCCGAGTCGTGCATGCACCGCTCGCACGGGCACTGCATGACGATGGGCACCGCTTCCACCATGGCTTCCATGGTCGAGGCGCTCGGCGTCGCGCTGCCCGGCAATGCCGCCTACCCGGCGGTCGATGCGCGTCGCAACGTGCTCGCGCGCACGGCGGGCCGGCGGATCGTCGAGATGGTCAGGGAGAACCTGGTTCTCTCCCGGATACTGACCCGGCCGGCGTTCGAGAACGCGATCCGCGCCAACGCGGCGATCGGCGGCTCGACCAACGCCGTGATCCACCTCATCGCGATTGCCCGGCGCATCGGCGTCGATCTCACGCTCGACGACTGGGACCGCGTCGGCGACGGCGTGCCTACGCTCGTCAACCTCATGCCGTCGGGCAAGTACCTGATGGAGGACTTCTGCTACGCCGGCGGGCTGCCCGCGGTGCTCCGGGAGCTGGGCGAGAACGGCCGTTTGCACAAGGACTCGCTTACCGTGAACGGCAAGACGATGTGGGAAAACGTACACGAGGCCCGGTGCTGGAACCGCGACGTCATCCACTCCTTCCGCTCGCCGTTCAAGAAGAACACCGGCATCAAGGTGCTGCGCGGCAACCTCTGCCCGGACGGCGCCATCATCAAGCCCTCGGCGGCGACGCCGCAGCTTCTCAAGCACCGCGGCCGCGCGGTGGTGTTCGAGAACATCGAGGACTTCCACCGCCGCATCGACGATCCGAAGCTCGACATCGACGAGAGCTGCGTCATGGTGCTCAAGAACTGCGGCCCGAAGGGCTACCCCGGCATGGCCGAGGTCGGGAACATGCCGCTGCCGCCGAAGCTCCTGAAAAAGGGCGTCACCGACATGGTGCGGATCTCGGATGCGCGCATGAGCGGCACCGCCTACGGCACCGTGGTGCTGCACATCTCGCCGGAGGCGGCGGCCGGCGGCGCGCTGGCGCTGGTCGAGAACGGGGACATGGTCGATCTCGACGTCGCCAAGCGCCGGCTCGAGCTTCTGGTCGATGAGAAAGAACTGAAAGCCCGGAAGGCGAAATGGCGAGCGCCGCGGCCGCCGCTCGAGCGAGGCTACTGGCGCCTTTATTTCGACCACGTCCTCCAGGCCCACGAAGGCGCCGACCTGGACTTCCTGGTCGGCAAGAGCGGATCGTTCGTTCCCCGCGACAACCACTGACGGAGGCGCCATGCTGCAAGCCGCCGACCTCACGATCCGCCTGCATCCCGAGGACGACGTCGTCATCGCTCGCGTCGAGTTGCCGGCCGGAACGATGCTGAGCAAGGAGGACGTGCGCACGGCCGTTCGCATCCCTGCCGGGCACAAGGTCGCCGTGCGTGCGGTGGAAAAGGGCCGGCCGGTACGCCGCTACAACCAGATCATCGGCTTCGCCACGCAGCCGATCGAGCGCGGCGACCACGTCCACGTGCATAACGTCGCGATGGGCGACTTCCAGCGCGACTACGCCTACTGCGCCGGCGCCAGGGAAACCGAATACTTCCAGGAAAAAGCGACCTTCCTCGGCATCAAGCGCGCGGATGGCCGGGTGGCGACGCGCAACTACATCGGCATCCTCACCAGCGTGAACTGCTCGGCGACGGTGGCGAGGATGATCGCCGACCACTTCAAGAACAATCTGGGCGATTTTCCAAACGTGGACGGCGTTGTGGCGCTCACGCACAAGACCGGGTGCGGCATGGCAGCCGAGGGCGAAGCGACCGACGTCCTGCGCCGCACGATCGCCGGCTATGCGCGCCATCCCAATTTCTTCTCGTCGCAGCTCGTCGGGCTGGGCTGCGAAGCCAACCAGGTCAACGTCCTTCTGGCCTCGCAAGGACTCAAACGGAGCGAGCGGCTCGCGGCCTTCACCATCCAGGAGAAGGGCGGCACGCGCAAGGCGGTCGAGAACGGCATCGCTCGGGTCAAGGAGATGCTGCCCGAAGCGAACAAGGCGCGGCGCGAGCCGGTGCCCGCAAGCCATCTCGTTCTCGGGCTGCAATGCGGCGGATCGGACGGCTATTCCGGCATCAGCGCGAATCCGGCGCTCGGCGCCGCCGTGGATCTCCTGGTCCGCCATGGCGGAACCGCCATCCTTTCCGAGACGCCGGAGATCTATGGCGCCGAGCACCTGCTGACCCGAAGAGCCGTCGCCAGGGAAATCGGCGAAAAGCTGATCGCCCGGATCCGCTGGTGGGAGGAGTACACGAAGCGCAACGGCAACGAGATGAACAACAACCCCTCGCCGGGCAACAAGGCGGGCGGGCTCACCACGATCCTCGAGAAGTCGCTCGGCGCCGTGGCGAAGGGCGGCACGACGAACCTCGTGGCGGTCTACGAGTACGCCGAGCCGGTGGCCGCGAAAGGCTTCGTCTACATGGACACGCCGGGTTACGACCCGGTCTCGGCCACCGGCCAAGTGGCGGGCGGCGCCAACATGATCTGCTTCACGACCGGGCGGGGCTCGGCGTACGGCTGCAAGCCGGCGCCCTCGCTCAAGCTTGCGACCAACACGCCGCTTTTCGTGCACCAGGAAGACGACATGGACTTCAACTGCGGGACGATCGTCGACGGCACCGAGACGATCGCGGCCGCGGGCGAGCGGTTCTTCCGGCTGATCCTCGAGACCGCTTCGGGTCGCAAGACCAAGAGCGAAGCGTTCGGCTACGGCGAGGACGAGTTCGCGCCGTGGACGCTCGGCGCGACGATGTAGTGCGCTTTTACCTAGACCAGCCTCTCCGCCCCGGCTCGACCTGCGTGCTGCCCGAGGACAGCGCGCATCACGCGGTGCACGTCCTGCGCGCGCGGGCCGGCGACGCGGTCACGCTCTTCAACGGACGCGGCGGCGAATACCCTTCCCGCGTCGCCGCGATCGAGCGGCTGAAGGTGATGGTGGACATCCTCTCGCACGACCCGGTCGAGCGGGAGTCGCCGCTGCACGTGAGGCTCGTGCAGGGCGTCTCGGCCGGCGAGCGCATGGACTTCACCATCCGCAAGGCGGTCGAGCTCGGCGTCGCCGAGATCCAGCCCGTGCTCGCCGCGGCGTCGGTCGCGCGTCCGAAGGGCGAGCGCGCCGCGGCGCGCCGGGAGCACTGGCAGCGCATCGCGATCTCGGCCTGCGAGCAATGCGGCCGCAACCGGATTCCCGCGGTTCACGAGCTGATCGCGGCCACGGAGTTCCGGGATCCCGGAGCGGCAACCCGGATTCTGCTTTCGCCGCGCTCGGAGCTGCCCTTCTCCCGGGTGAAGTTCTCCGAAACCATCGTCCTGGCCGCCGGGCCGGAAGCGGGCTTCAATGCCGAGGAGGAAGCGGCCTTCCTGCGCGCGGGCTTCGTGCCGGCGAGACTCGGCCCGCGCGTCCTGCGCACCGAGACGGCGGCGCTCGCGGCGCTCGCGGCGCTCAATGCGTTGCGGGGCGATTTCTAGCCGCTACGGCACTCGGCGTTCCCCCGTACAATTTCCGAAAACGACGATGGCCGCGAACCTGCAACCCGCCCAGTTTCCCGAAGCGTTCGTCCGCTGGCTGCGCCAGGTCGCGCCGTACGTGCATGCCTTTCGCGGCCGCACCTTCGTCGTCGCGTTCGGCGGCGAGCTCTATACCGAGCGCGCGCGCTTTCTCAGCTTCGTCCACGACCTGAACCTGCTCGCCGCGCTGGGCATCCGCCTGGTCCTCGTGCACGGCGCGCGGCCGCAGGTCGATGCCGCGCTCAAGGCGCGCGGCGAGCGCTCGCGCTACGCGCAGGGGCTGCGCATCACCGACGAAGCGGCGCTCATGGCCGTCAAGCAGGCGGCGGGCGTGCTTCGCATCGAGATCGAGGCCGTGCTTTCGCAGGGGCTGCCGAACTCGCCGATGGCCGGCGCGCAGATCCGCGTCAACTCGGGCAACTTCATCACCGCGCGCCCCATCGGCGTGCGCAAGGGCATCGACTTCATGTTCACCGGGGCGGTGCGCAAGGTGGACGCGTTCGCGATCCGCGGCGCCCTCGACGCGGGCGAGGTCGTGCTCGTCGCGCACGTCGGCTATTCCCCGACCGGCGAGGTATTCAATCTCGCCTGGGAAGACGTCGCGGAGAACGTGGCCGTCGCGCTCAAGGCCGACAAGCTCCTCATGTTCACCGATCGCCTTCCCGCGGACCGCCGCGAGCAGGTGGTGAGCGAGCTCACCGCGCGCGAAGCCGAGGCGCTCGTCAAGAAAGGCGGGCTCACGCCGCAGAGCTCGCGGGCGATCGAGCACGCCGTGCGCGCGCTCGCCGGGGGCGTCGGCCGCGCGCATCTCGTGTCGCGCCGCGTGCCCGGATCGCTGCTGCTCGAGCTCTTCACCCACACCGGCGTGGGCACGATGATCACCGCCGATGCGCTGGAGAAGCTCCGCCCGGCGCGCATCGACGACGTGGGCGGCATCCTGGCGCTCATCGAGCCGCTCGAAGCCGACGGCACGCTCGTCAAGCGCAGCCGCGAGCTGCTCGAGGCGGAGATCGGCAACTTCTTCGTCGTCGAGTACGACGGCGCGATCCGCGGCTGCGCCGCGCTGTATCCGTTTCCCGACGACAAGGCCGGCGAGTTCGCCTGCCTCGCGGTCGCGGCCGAGTACCGCGACGCCGGGTATGGCGAGCGGCTGCTGCTCGCCTGCCAGGAACGCGCCAGGTCGCTCAAGCTGCGGCGCCTGTTCGCGCTCACCACGCACGCGGCGCACTGGTTCCTCGAGCAGGGCTTCCGCCCGGGCGAGGTGGACGCGCTGCCCTCGCGCCGCCAGGCGCTCTACAACTGGCGGCGCGGCTCGAAGGTCTTTCTGAAGCGCCTCTAGGACGCGGGGGTGAGAATCGCCTTACCCCCGCACCCCCTTATAATTCGCCAATGGCTCGGATGGTGAAGTGCGTCAAGCTCGGCCGCGAGGCCGAGGGTCTGGAATTCCCGCCGTATCCCGGCGAGCTCGGCAAGCGCATCTGGGAGAACGTCTCGAAGGAAGCGTGGCAGCAGTGGCTGCGCCAGCAGACCATGCTGCTGAACGAGAACCGCCTCAACCTGGCCGACCCGCGCGCGCGCAAGTACCTCATGGAGCAGACCGAGCGGCACTTCTTCGGCCAGGGCGCGGACGCCGCCCAGGGCTACGTGCCGCCGGAGAAGTAGCCCTGCCTTGAAGCCGCTGCACGAGTTCTGGGACGACGCCGTCGTCCCGGCGCTCGTCGACTACATCCGCATCCCCGCGAAATCGCCGCACTTCGACCGCGACTGGCGCGCGCACGGCCATATCGACGACGCGGTGCGCCTGGCGGCGCAGTGGTGCGAAGCCCACGCGCTGCCCGGCATGGGGCTCGAAATCGTGCGGCTCGCCGGACGCACGCCGTGCCTTTTCATCGACGTGCCGGGCACGGCGCCCGACGCGGGCACCGTGCTCCTGTACGGCCACCTGGACAAGCAGCCGGAGATGACCGGCTGGCGTCCGGGCCTCGGCCCCTGGACCCCGGTGGTCCAGGACGGGCGCCTCTACGGCCGCGGCGGCGCCGACGACGGCTATGCGGTTTTTGCGGCCCTCGCCGCGCTGCGCGAGCTGCGGAACGCCGGCCGGCCCCATGCCCGCTGCGCGATCCTCATCGAGTGCTGCGAGGAAAGCGGCAGCTACGATCTGCCGGCCTATCTGGAAGTCTTGTCCGGGAGAATTCAAATCCCCTCGCTGGTCGTCGGCCTCGACTCCGGCTGCGGCAACTACGAGCAGCTCTGGGGCACGAGCTCGCTGCGCGGGCTCGTCAACGGCGTGCTGAGCATCGACGTGCTGGACGAGGGCGTTCATTCGGGCGACGCGAGCGGCGTGGTCGCCTCGAGCTTCCGGATCGCCCGCTCGCTCCTCGAGCGCATCGAGGACGCGCGCACCGGAGAGATACGCGATGCGGCGTTCCATGCCGCGATTCCGGAAGAGCGGCGGCGGCAGGCGAAGCGCGCCGCCGAAGTGATCGGCGAGCAGGTGTGGCGCAAGTTCCCGTTCGTCGCGGGCATGCACGCGATGCAACCGGATCCGGCCGAGCTCGTCCTGAACCGCACCTGGCGGCCGATGCTCGCCGTGACGGGCGCGGACGGCCTGCCCGCACCGGCCAATGCCGGCAACGTGCTGCGGCCGCGCACGCAGCTGGTGCTGTCGCTGCGGCTGCCGCCGACCGTCGACGCGTCCGCCGCCGCCGGGCGCCTGAAGGCGCTGCTCGAGGTCGACCCGCCCTACGGCACGATGGTGCGCTTCGAGCCGGGCCAGGCCGCGACCGGCTGGCACGCCCCGCTCACCGAGCCCTGGCTAGAGCAGGCGCTGGAAGCGAGCTCGCAGCGGCACTTCGGCAATCCGGCGATGTGGATGGGCGAAGGCGGCACCATCCCGTTCATGGCGATGCTGGGCGCCAAGTTCCCGCGGGCGCAATTCTTCATCACCGGCGTGCTCGGCCCGCATTCCAACGCCCACGGGCCGAACGAGTTCCTGCATATCGATTACGCGAAGCGCCTGACCGCGTGCGTCGCCGACGTGCTCAGCGCGCACGCGGAGCGCTGAGCGTCCGCACTCCGCTTGCGTCATGCCTGCAGATCGCGAGGGGCCTTGCGATGGATCAAAGGTTCTCGGTATACCGCGGCTACCCTTTTCCGCGGGTCGCTGCTTCAGCGCAGCCCTTTTCAGGCGTCGTCGTCCAATCACTCAAAGGATATTCCATGATTGCAAAGCGCAGTTTGTTCGCAGTGGCCATGCTCCTCGCAGCGAGCTCGGCATGGGCTTACCAGGTCACCGGGCCGGTGCTGGAAGTGACGGACACCAAGATCGTGGTGCAGAAGGGCAAGGAGAAGTGGGAGCTCGCGCGCACGCCCGAGACGAAGGTGACAGGCGATCTGAAGGTGGGCTCGAACGTGACCATCGAGTACTCGATGACCGCCAAGTCGGTTGAGGTGAAGGGCGAGAAGAAGGGAGCGAAGAAGAAATAGCCGGCCGCGCAGACCCTCTTTGCCTCCTCGCAACGGGGCTCGGCCCGGAGCAGCGCATCCTCCGGGCTTTTCATTGCCCGCGACGTACCGCACGCGCCCGCAGCTGGGAACTGTCTTTCGCGGTCGTTGCACCGCGGCCGCGCCGCGGTACAGCGGCGGCGAGTGCCTTCCCGAGGGCGAATACGGTGAGTACAGGCCTCAAGGCGAGGAGGCACGGCAAACCGGGCGCCATCGCTCAAGCCTCGGGCACCTGCGAAGAAAAACCCGGCCGTCGTCGGGGTCTTGCCGGCCCGGAATCTTTTCGTATATGGTCCGAGTTATAGCGGCATCAAAAAAGTAGAAACAACACCGGCGCCGCGTTCCGAGCGGCAGCGATGGGGGGATTCGTGTCGTCATATTTCGCGCGTTCGTTGCGCAACAACCTCGGACGTTCCGTGGCAGTTGCTGCGCATTTGACTCTCCTTGGCGGTGTTTCGTATGCGCAGGTTGGTGCGAATGATCCCGCCAATTACGCCTGGCAGGCGGGCGCTATGCATCACGCGCAGAAAATGCGGAGGTATGCCGATATCAACCGCGGTGAACAACCCACTCCGCCGGTCATCCCGCGGTTCGGAGAATATCTTGACCCGTCCGGGCGCATCGCCACCCTTCAGCCGAGCGGTCCAACACTCACGGCGCAGAACGCGTTCTTCGGAAATCTTGGGACCAACGGACGCACGTGCTTGAGCTGTCATCAGCCGCAAGACGGCTGGAGCATCAGCGCAACGAGCGTGCAAGACCGTTTCTCCAGGAGTCATGGAACCGATCCGATCTTTCGTCTGGTTGATGGAGCTACGTGCCCAAGCGACGACGTTTCGAGCATCAATGCAAAACTCCAATCCTATGGGCTGTTGCTGAACAAGGGGCTCATTAGGATCGGGCTGCCTATTCCAGCAAACACGGAGTTTCAAGTCGTTTCCGTCGACGATCCCTACGACTGCAACACCAATCCCGCCACGGGCCTCACCAGTCCAACCACCGGCATTGTCTCGATCTACCGGCGGCCATTGCCATCAACCAACCTGGGATTTCTGAGCACCATCATGTGGGACGGGCGCGAGCCGAGTCTGCTGAGCCAGGCAATCGACGCCACGCTTGGTCATGCGCAGGCCGACGCAGCGCCCAGTGCGGTTCAACAACGGCAGATCGTCAATTTCGAGTCGGGTATTTTCACCGCGCAGCTTTTCGATCATGAAGCAGGACCGCTGGATGCTTATGGCGCGACGGGCGGACCTGATTCGTTGCCAAGACAGCTCGCCGGATTTTTCATCGGCATCAACGATCCCCTCGGATTGAACCCGCAGGGGACGCCATTCACGCCACAAGTATTCGATGTGTATCAAACTTGGGAAAACGCTGGCGACCCCGGAGAGCCAAGCTCACATCGCAGGTCGGTGGCGCGCGGCGAGAACCTGTTCAACAACACGCCGATCAACATCACCAATGTCAGCGGCCTCAACGATGCACTTAATCAACCGAGCATTCCCGGATTCTGCGGAACTTGTCATGACACGCCCAATGTAGGTGACCATTCTGTCAAAGCGCCGCTGAACATCGGCGTCGCAAATGCAGGTGCAGATGCCCCTCCGGCTTTGGACATCGCCGATCTGCCGGTCTTCACCCTGCAATGCATGAAGGGACCATTGGCGGGGCAGACCTTTGTCGTCACAGACCCCGGGCGGGCACTGATCTCGGGCAAGTGCGAGGATATCGGCAAGGTGAAAGGACCGATTTTGCGTGGGTTAGCAGGGCGAGCGCCTTATTTCCACAACGGCTCGGCGGCAACGCTGCTGGACGTGATCAACTTCTACAACGAGCGCTTCGGCATCGGTTTCACCGAAGAGGATAAGCGTGACCTGGTGGCCTTCCTGCAGAGCTTGTAGCCGTGGAAGCGATGCGACCGACCGCCCATTCATTAATCCGATTCACTGTCCCCGCCGGTCGTTCTACGGCGGCGCGGCGCACGCGGCCTGAAGCGCGCAACTCCGAAAGGTGACGATTGACGCAGTGCCGTAGCGGACTGGCGCGCAGCGTGCGCGGGCGATAGACCGTCGGGCGATCGGCCTGCACGCGTCCTTCTATTTCCGCAAGATCGTTCTCACCCCTTCCTCGCCGCCGAGAAGCAGTACGTCCGCCGCGCGGCGCGCGAAGATGCCGTTGGTGACGACGCCCGCGATGTTGTTGAGCTCGGCCTCCATGGCCGGCGGATCGAGCAGCGTCAGCCCGTGGCAATCGAGGATCAGGTTGCCGTTGTCCGTCTTGTAGTTGTCGCGCAGCACGGGCTGGCAGCCGCGGCGCAGCATCTCGCGGCCGACGTGGCTCCTCGCCATGGGGATCACCTCGAGCGGCAGGGGAAACTTCCCCAGCACCGGCACGAGCTTCGAGGCGTCGCAGATGCAGACGAACTTCTTCGCCACCGCGGCGATGATCTTCTCGCGCGTCAGCGCGCCGCCGCCGCCCTTGATCATGTGCAGGTGCTCGGTGACCTCGTCGGCGCCGTCCACGTAGACCGGCAGCTCGTTGACGCTGTTCAGGTCGAAGACGCGGATGCCGTGCTTCTTCAGGCGCTCGGCGCTCGCCTCGGACGCCGCGACGGCGCCGTCGATCCGGCCTTTGACCTTCGCCAGGGCATCGATGAACAGATTCACCGTGGAGCCGGAGCCGACCCCAATGACCCCTTCCTGCGTGTACTGCAGCGCGGCTTCCGCAACGCGCCGCTTCAAGTCGTCTTGACTCACGTCGAACCCCTCAAAAACAGGGACGTACACCTATTTTTTCTGCGGCGGCAGGTCGGTGCACACGCCCTCGTAGAGCTCGGCCGCCATGCCGACCGACTCGCTGGTGGTCGGGTGGGGGTGGATGGTACTGCCGATGTCGGTCGCGTCGGCGCCCATCTCGATCGCGAGCGCGAGCTCGCTGATGAGATCGCCCGCGCCCGTGCCGACGATTCCCGCGCCGACGATGCGGTGCGTCTCGGCATCGAAGAGGAGCTTGGTGAAGCCTTCGTCCCGCGCGTTGGCGATGGCGCGGCCGGAGGCGCTCCACGGAAACTTTGCGACGCCGACCGCGGCCCCGGCCTTCTTCGCCTCGTCCTCGGTGAGGCCGACCCAGGCGATCTCGGGATCAGTGTAGGCGACCGAAGGAATGACGCGCGCGTCGAAGTGCGATTTCTGCCCGGCGGCCGCCTCGGCGGCGACGTGGCCCTCGTGCACCGCCTTGTGCGCGAGCATCGGGTTGCGCGTCACGTCGCCGATGGCAAAGATGTTCGGCACGCTGGTGCGCATCTGGCTGTCGGTGGGAATGAAGCCCTTCGCGTCGACTTCGACGCCCGCCTTGTCCGCGCCGATCGTCCTGCCGTTCGGCGTGCGGCCGACCGACACCAGGATCGCCTCGTAGGTCTGGGCCGCCTTTCCCTCGAACGAGACCTTCAGTCCCTGCGGCGACGCTTCGACCTTGGTCGTCTTCGTCTTGAGCATGACGTTGTCGAAGCGCCGCGCGTTGAGCTTCTGCCAGACGGCGACCAGGTCCCGGTCGGCGCCGAGCATCAGGCCGTCCATCATCTCCACCACGTCGAGGCGCGTGCCGAGCGTCGAGTACACCGTGCCCATCTCCAGGCCGATGATGCCGCCGCCGATGATGAGCATCTTCTTAGGGATCGCCTTCAGGTCGAGCGCCGCCGTCGAATCCAGGATGCGCGGGTCGTCCGGCAGCTCATTTCCTCCGAGCCGCAGCTTGGCCGCCTGCGATCCGACGGCGATGATGGCGCTCTGGAAACGCAGCGTTTTCTTGCCGTCCTTCCCGGTGATCTCCAGAGTGTGCTTATCGGCAAAGGCGGCGACGCCGGTCATGACCGTGACCTTGCGCATCTTCGCCATCGCGGCGAGGCCGCCGGTCAGCTTGCCCACGACCTTGTCCTTGAACGCGCGCAGTCTTGCGAGGTCGAGCTTCGGCTCGCCGAAGGAAACGCCGTGCTCGGCGAGCGCGCGCGCCGCGTCCATGACCGCCGCGGTGTGCAGCAACGCCTTGGAGGGAATGCAGCCCACGTTCAGGCACACGCCGCCCAGCGCCGCGTAGCGCTCGACCAGCACGGTGCGAAGACCGAGGTCGGCGGCGCGGAACGCGGCCGAGTAGCCGCCCGGGCCGGCGCCGATGACCACCAGGTCGCAATCGACGTCGCCTTTGGCCGCGGCAGCCGCCGGAGCAGCGGGGGTTTCCCGCTTGGGGGCGTCTCTCTTAATCGCTTCCGAATCATCGAGCACAAGAATCGGCGAGCCCTTCGACACCTTGTCGCCGACCTTGAGGCGCAGCTCCTTCACCACGCCGGCGCCCGGGGACGGGATCTCCATCGTCGCCTTGTCCGACTCGAGCGTGATGAGCGACTGCTCCTTCGCCACCGCGTCGCCGGGCTTCACCAGCACCTCGATGACCTCGACTTCCTTGAAGTCCCCGATGTCGGGAACCTTCACCTCTTGGCTCGCCATTTACAGGATGAGCTTGCGGATGTCGGAGAGCACCGAGACGAGGAAGGTGGTGAAGTGCGCGGCGGTCGCGCCGTCGATGACGCGATGGTCGTAAGAAAGCGCCAGCGGCAATATCAGGCGCGGGGTGAAGTCCTTGCCGTTCCAGACCGGCCGCGTCGCAGAACGCGAAACCCCCAGGATGGCGACCTCGGGGGCGTTGATGATCGGCGTGAAGAACGTTCCGCCGATGCCGCCCAGGCTCGAGATCGAGAAGGTCCCCCCCTGCATGTCGCCGGCCTTGAGCTTTCCGTCGCGCGCGAGCTTGGAGATCTCCGCGAGCTCGCTCGCCAGGTCGAACACGCCCTTGCGGTCCGCGTCGCGCACCACCGGCACGACGAGCCCGCCCGGGGTGTCGACCGCAACGCCGACATGGAAGTACTTCTTGATGACGATGCTCTCGCCCGACTTGTCGAGCGAGGCGTTGAACTGCGGGTACTTCTTGAGCGCGGTCACGCAGGCCTTGACCAGGAAGGCGAGCATCGTCAGCTTGAAGCCGCGCTTCTCGGTCTCCGCGGTCTGCGCCTTGCGGAACGCGTCGAGGTCGGTGATGTCCGCCTCGTCGAACTGCGTGACGTGCGGAATCGAGATCCAGTTGCGGTGCAGGTACGGGCCCGAGAGCTTCTGGATGCGCGAGAGGGGCTTCGTCTCGACCGGCCCGAACTTGGCGAAATCGACCTCCGGCCAGGCCGGCAGGTTGAAGGGCAGCGCGCCGCCGGCCGCCGCGGGCGCCGGGGCCGGAGCCTTGGCGAGGGCGCCTTTGACGAACGCCTGAACGTCGCCGTGGACGATGCGGCCCTTCGGGCCGCTGCCCTGAACGCGCGACAGGTCGACGCCGAGCTCGCGCGCGAACTTGCGCACCGAGGGGCTGGCGTGCGGCTTGGTCTTGATTTCCTCGCGCGGCTCGCGCGGCACGGGGCGCGGCGCCGCCTCGGACGCCGGCACCGGGGCGGGCACGACCGCCGGAACGAGCTGACGCGCCGCGGGCGCTTCCGGTTTTCTTGTTTCCTTGAAGTCCGAAGCTTCGAGCACGACGATCGGCGAGCCCTTCGACACCTTGTCGCCGACCTTCACCTTGACCTCCTTCACCACGCCGCCGTCGGGCGAGGGAATTTCCATCGTCGCCTTGTCGGACTCGAGCGTGATGAGCGACTGCTCCTTCGCCACCGCATCGCCGGGCTTCACCAGCACCTCGATGACCTCGATTTCCTTGAAGTCGCCGATGTCGGGAACCGCGACCGTCTGCGCCCCTGCCCCGGAGGCCTTCTCGGGCGCGGCGGGCTTCGGGTCGGCTTTCTTCGCCGGCGCCGTATCGTTGCGCGCCGGCTCCTCCTTCGCGTCGAGCACGAGAATCAGCGTGCCCTTCGAGACCTTGTCGCCCGTCCTGACCTTCAGCTCCTTGACGACGCCGGCCTGCGGCGAAGGAATTTCCATCGTCGCCTTGTCGGACTCGAGCGTGATGAGCGACTGCTCCTTCGCCACCGCGTCGCCGGGCTTCACCAGCACTTCGATGACCTCAACTTCCTTGAAGTCGCCGATGTCGGGGACGACAACCTGGCTCATACGGTCGTGGGGTCGGCCTTGTCGGGGTCGATGCCGTACTTCCGGATCGCGTCCGCCACGGTCTTCGCCTTCCCTTCGCCCTGGTCGGCGAGCGCCTTGAGGGCGGCGACGGCGACGAAGGCGCGATTCACCTCGAAGAAGTAGCGCAGCTTGGCGCGCGAGTCGGAGCGCCCGAAGCCGTCGGTGCCGAGCACGCGGTAGAGGCGGTCGCGCGGGACGAAGGGCCGGATCTGGTCGGCGAAGGTCTTGAGGTAGTCGCTAGCCGCGATCACCGGGCCCGGCGGCCTTTCTTTCAGCATCTTTTCGACCAAGGAAATTCTTGGTTTCCCTTCGGGGTGCAGCAGGTTCCAGCGCTCGGCCGCGAGGCCGTCGCGGCGCAGCTCGGTGAAGCTGGTCGCGCTCCACACGTCGGCCGCGACGCCCCAGTCGGACTCGAGCAGCTCGGCGGCCGCGAGCACCTCGCGCAGGATGGTGCCGCTGCCCATCAGCTGCACGCGCGACTTCGCCTTGCTCTTCGATTCCCGCAGCAGATAGGCGCCCTTGATGATCCCGGACTCGGCGCCCTGCGGCATCGCCGGGTGCTCGTAGTTCTCGTTCATCAGGGTGATGTAGTAGAAGACGTCCTCCTGGTTCGCCACCATGCGGCGCAGGCCGTCGTGCACGATCACCGCGACCTCGTAGCCGTACGTCGGGTCGTAGGAGACGCAGTTGGGAATCACCGACGAGAAGATGTGCGAGTGGCCGTCCTCGTGCTGCAGCCCTTCGCCGTTCAGCGTGGTGCGGCCCGCGGTCGCGCCGAGCAGGAAGCCGCGCGCGCGCTGGTCGCCCGCCGCCCAGGCGAGGTCGCCAACCCGCTGGAAGCCGAACATCGAGTAGAACGTGAAGAACGGCACCATCACCCGGTTGGAATGGCTGTACGAGGTGGCGGCCGCGATCCAGGACGAGAACGCGCCGGCCTCGGTGATGCCCTCCTCGAGGATCTGCCCGGCCTTGTCCTCCCGGTAGTACATCACCTGGTCCTTGTCGACCGGCTCGTACTTCTGCCCCTCCGAGGAATAGATGCCGAGCTGGCGGAACATCCCTTCCATGCCGAAGGTGCGCGCCTCGTCGGGGACGATCGGCACGATGTGCTTGCCGAGGTCCTTGTCGCGGATCAGCGCCGTGAGCACGCGCACGAACGCCATGGTGGTGGAGATCTCGCGACCTTCGCCGGACCCCTTCAGGACCGGCTCGAAGGAGCCCAGCGGCGGCACGGCGGGGACCTCGTCGGCCTTGGGCCGGCGTTGCGGGAGGTAACCGCCGAGCGCCTTGCGCCGCTCGTGCAGGTATTTCATCTCCGGCGAGTCGGCGGAGGGGACGTAGAACGGCAGCTCGTCGAGCTTCTCGTCGGGAATCGGGATGCGCAGCCGGTCGCGCATCTCCTTGATGGTGGAGGTGTCGACCTTCTTCAGCTGGTGCGTCGGGTTCTTCGCCTGGCCCTGCTTGCCGAGGCCGTAGCCCTTGATCGTCTTCGCGAGGATCACGGTCGGCTGGCCGCGGTGCTTAGTCGCGGCCGCGTAGGCGGCGTAGATCTTGTGCGGGTCGTGGCCGCCGCGGTTCAGCCGCCAGATGTCCTCGTCGGTCATGCGCGAGACCATCTCGAGGAGCTTCGGATCCTTGCCGAAGAAGTTCTTGCGCACGAAGGCGCCGTCGTTGGCCTTGTAGTTCTGGTACTCCCCGTCGACCGAATCCTCCATCACGCGCAGCAGCCGCCCCTCGGTGTCGCGGGCGAGCAGCGGGTCCCAGTACGAGCCCCAGATCACCTTGATCACGTTCCAGCCCGAGCCGCGGAACTCGCCTTCGAGCTCCTGGATGATCTTGCCGTTGCCGCGCACCGGCCCGTCGAGGCGCTGCAGGTTGCAGTTGACGATGAAGATCAGGTTGTCGAGCTTCTCGCGCGCCGCCATGCTGATCGCGCCGAGCGACTCGGGCTCGTCCATCTCGCCGTCGCCGCAGAACACCCAGACCTTGCGGTTCGCGGTCTTCGCCAGCCCGCGCGCTTCCAGGTACTTGAGGAAGCGCGCCATGTAGATCGCCTGGATCGGCCCGAGGCCCATCGACACCGTGGGGAACTGCCAGTAGTGCGGCATCAGCCACGGATGCGGGTACGAAGACACGCCCTTGCCGTCGACCTCGCGGCGGAAGCTGAGGAGCTGCTCCTCGGTGAGCCGGCCTTCGAGCAGGCCGCGCGCGTAGACGCCCGGCGAGGAATGGCCCTGGAAGTACACGAGGTCGCCGCCGTGGCCGTCGCTGGGCGCGTGCCAGAAATGATTCTGGCCGACCCCGAACAGCGTGCCGACCGAGGCGAAGCTCGCGATATGGCCGCCCAGCTCGTCGTCGTTGCGGTTGGCGCGCGCCACCATGACCATCGCGTTCCAGCGGCAGTACGAGCGGATGCGCTCCTCGAGCGCGGCGTCGCCGGGCGAGCGCTCCTCGAGGTGCGGCGGAATGGTGTTGATGTAGGCGGTATTCGCCGAGAACGGGATGTACGCGCCGGAGCGGCGCGCCTTGTCGACGAGCCGCTCGAGCAGGTAGTGCGCGCGCTCGGGACCTTCGCGCTCGAGCACGGCCTCCAGGGCGTCGAGCCACTCCTGCGTCTCGAGCGCGTCGGGATCGTTGGCAGCGGGAGACTGGGGAACGGCGGACATGAGCGTGAGCCTTCGATGCAGGTTCGCTGCGGGGGGCGCGGCCAAGCTTAACCAGAAAATCGGCGCAATGCTAGACTGCGCCGCCCCTAGTCTGTGAGTCCGCATGCCGGCGCATATTCTCGACGGAAAGTCGCTCGCGGCCGAGCTGCGCGCCGGCGTGAAGCGCCGGGTCGCGTCGCTTGCGCAGCGCGGCATGCGTCCCGGCGTCGCGGTCCTGCTCGTCGGCGACAACCCGGCCTCGCGCATCTACGTGCGCAACAAGACGCGCGCCTGCGAGGAGACGGGAATCTACTCGCGCCACCTCGACCTGCCGGCCACGATCGGCGAGGCGGCGCTGATTGCTGAAATCGAGAAGCTGAACGCGGACCGCGCGATCCACGGCATCCTCGTCCAGCTGCCGCTGCCGGCGCACATCGACCCGGCGCGCGTGCAGGCGGCGGTGTCGCCGGCCAAGGACGTCGACGGCTTCCACGTCGAGAACCTCGGCGCGCTCGTGGCCGGACGCCCTCGGCTCGTCCCCTGCACGCCCGCCGGCGTAATCCGCCTGATCGATCGCGCGGGCGTCGCGCTCGCCGGTCGCCACGCGGTGGTCATCGGGCGCTCGAACATCGTCGGCAAGCCGCTCGCGCTGCTCCTGCTGCAGAGAGACGCGACGGTGACCATCTGCCACTCGAAGAGCCAGGACCTTGAAAACATCGCGCGCAGCGCCGACATACTGGTCGCGGCGGCCGGCCGCGCGAAACTCGTCACCGGCTCGATGGTCAAACCTGGCGCCTGCGTGATCGACGTCGGGATGAACCGCCTCGCCGATGGCTCGCTCGCGGGCGACGTCGACTTTGCCCCTGCCGCCAAAGTGGCCGGCTGGATCACGCCCGTGCCGGGCGGGGTCGGCCCCATGACCATCGCCATGCTTCTGGAGAACTGCCTGACGGCGCATGCCCAATCCACTGCTTGATTTCTCCGGGCTGCCGCGCTTCGCGGAGATCAAGCCCGAGCACGTCGCGCCCGCCGTCGACCAGCTGCTGGCCGAGGGCCGCGCGGCGATCCAGCGCTCGCTCGCCGCGCCGGTAAGCTGGGACGCGTTCATCGCGCCGCTCGAGGACGCGAACGAGCGCATCGGCCGCGCCTGGGGCCAGGTCGCGCACCTGCACGCGGTGCTCGACAGCCCGGAGCTGCGCGACGCCTACAACGCCAGCCTGCCGAAGATCACCAAGTACTGGACCGAGCTCGGGCAGAACCAGCGGCTGTTCGAGAAGTACAAGCAATTGGCCGCGGCTGCCGAGTTCCCTTCCCTTTCGGCGCCCCGGAAGAAGATCGTCGAGAACGCGCTGCGCGACTTCCGCCTCGGCGGCGCAGAGCTGCCCGCGGAGAAGAAGCTGCGCTACGCGGCGATCCAGGAGGAGCTGGCCGCCTCGGGCGCGAAGTTTTCGGAGAATCTGCTCGACGCGACCAACGCGTTCTCCATCGTGGTCGACCGGCAGCGCATCGCCGGCATTCCGCCGGACGTGCTCCAGAGCGCGCAGGAGGCGGCGCGCAAGGACGGCAAGGACGGCTGGAAATTCACGCTGCACGCGCCCTCCTACCTGCCGGTCATGCAGTACGCCGACGACCGCGCGCTGCGCGAGACGCTCTACCGCGAAAGCGTGACCCGCGCCTCCGAGTTCGGCAAGCCGGAATGGGACAACACGCCGCTCATCGCGCGCATCGTGGCGCTGCGCCGCGAGATCGCGCAGCTCCTGGGCTACGCGAGCTATGCGCTGGTGTCGCTCGTGCCGAAGATGGCCGAGTCCCCCGAGCAGGTGCTCGGCTTTCTCGACGACCTGGCGCGGCGCGCGCGGCCGTTCGCCGAGAAAGACGTGGCCGAGCTGCGCGCATTCGCGAAGCAGAAGCTGGCGCTCGAGAACCTCGAGGCGTGGGACGTGCCGTACGCCTCCGAGAAGCTGCGCCTCGAGCGCTACGCCTTCTCCGACCAGGAAGTGAAGCAGTACTTCCCGGAGGAGGTCGTCCTGCAAGGGCTCTTCCGGGTGGCCGAGACGCTCTACGGCGTCGCCCTCCATCCGGCCCAGGCGCCGGTCTGGCACGAGGATGTGCGCTTCTTCGAGATCCGCGACCGCAAGGGGCAGCCCGCATCGCATCCCCTCATCGGCCAGTTCTACATCGATCTCTACGCGAGAGAGACGAAGCGCGGCGGCGCCTGGATGGACGACGCCATCTCCCGCCGGCGCAAGGGGACCGAGCTGCAGACCCCCGTCGCCTACCTCACCTGCAACTTTTCGCGTCCGGTCGGGAACAAGCCGGCGCTCTTCACTCACGACGAGGTGCTCACGCTGTTCCACGAGTTCGGCCACGGCCTGCACCACCTGCTGACGCGGGTCGACGAGCTCGGCGTGTCGGGCATCAGCGGCGTGGAATGGGACGCGGTCGAGCTGCCCAGCCAGTTCATGGAAAACTTCGCCTGGGAATGGGACGTGCTGCGCCACATGACGCGCCACGTCGACAGCGGCGCGCCGCTGCCGCGCGAGCTGTTCGACAAGATGGTCGCGGCGAAGAACTTCCAGAGCGGGCTCGCCATGCTGCGGCAGATCGAGTTCGCCCTCTTCGACATGCGGCTGCACTTCGACTTCGACCCGGCCGCCGGCCGGACGGCCCTTCAGCTACTGGAAGAGGTCAGGCAGAAAGTCGCGCTGCTGCGCCCGCCCGCGTACAACCGCTTCCCGAACAACTTCTCGCACATCTTCGCCGGCGGCTACGCCGCGGGCTACTACAGCTACAAGTGGGCCGAAGTGCTGTCGGCCGACGCGTATGGCGCATTCGAAGAAATGGGCCCGGTGAAAGGAATTCTCGATCCCATGACGGGAGAGCGCTTTCGCGACGAGATCCTGGCGGTCGGCGGCAGCCGGCCGGCGGCGGAGTCGTTCCGCGCCTTCCGCGGCCGCGCGCCCACGGTGGACGCGCTGCTGCGCCACAACGGCATGAGCAGCGCCTAGGTGCGCCTCGCGACATGGAACGTCAATTCGCTCAAGGTCCGCCTCGGCCACCTGCTCGACTGGCTCGCGGACGCGCGGCCCGACGTGGTGTGCCTCCAGGAAACCAAGACCGAGGACGACAAGTTCCCGGCCGCCGAGCTGCACGCCGCCGGCTACCACGCGGTGTACTGCGGGCAGAAAACCTACAACGGCGTGGCGATTCTTTCGCGCTCGGAGATCAGCGAGGTGGCGCAGGGCATCCCCGGCTTTGCAGACGATCTGAAGCGCGTCATCAGCGCCACGGTGCAAGGCACGCGGATCGTCTGCCTGTACGCGCCGAACGGGCAGGCGCCCGGCACCGACAAGTACGACTACAAGCTGCGCTGGTACGGGGAGCTCGCGCGCTGGCTGCGCGAGGAGCTGGCGCGCGCGCCGCGGCTCGCGGTCCTCGGCGACATGAACGTCGCCCCGGAGGACCGCGACGTCCACGACCCGAAGCGCTGGGAAGGGCAGATCCATGTCTCGGCGCCGGAGCGCGCGGCGCTCGCCAAGGTCACGCAGGTGGGGCTGGTCGACGCGTTCCGGCTGTTCGAGCAGCCCGAGCGGCTTTATTCCTGGTGGGACTACCGAATGGGCGCGTTCGCGCGCAACTGGGGCCTGCGCATCGACCTGATCCTGCTTGCCACGGGGCTCGCGCAGCGCTGCACGGCCTGCACCATCGACAAGGCGCCGCGCAAGCGCGAGCGCCCGTCGGATCACGCGCCGGTCATCGCCGACGTAAGCTGAGGCGTCCCTTCAGTCGATCTGCTGGTAGGCCGGCAGCGTAAGGAACTCGACGTAGCGCTCGTCGACGGTGATCGTCTCGAAGAGCTGCGCCGCCGCGTCGTATTTGCCCTCGCCGCCCATCGCCTTCACCTTGGCAAGCTCCTCGCCGAGCAGGCGGTGGAAAAGCGCCACGGTGACCTTGCGGCCGTCCTCG
>Ga0153915_10001576_pt1 | contig 20908 bp, 17 predicted proteins | sample Opewatmetagenome_2_FD_107003 | JGI IMG/M metagenome (GOLD analysis project Ga0153915, IMG submission 107003) | Freshwater wetland microbial communities from Ohio, USA - Open water 3 Core 3 Depth 3 metaG | ecosystem: Environmental > Aquatic > Freshwater > Wetlands | place: USA: Ohio, Lake Erie...
CCTACTATTTTCCCCAGGTCATCTTTAGGGATGAAGTCGCCGATTTTATAATTCAGGCCGATATGCCGCATAACCTTTACGGCAGGATCGTTAAGCCTGCATATCTTACCGTCAGTATCAACTGCAAGCAGTCTTCCCCCAATTGATATACAGCTTGTGGAAAGGACCTCGCCATTTTTTGAAATAGCAAGGTTGGATGTTCCTCCGCCGATATCGCATGATATTATTGTCTTGTTGTGCTCTTTTGATCTTGCTGTGGCGCCTGATCCCATTGCGGCAAGGAGGCTTTCGAAATTCGGACCGGCGGTGGCAGCAACAAATTTTCCCGCATCTTTTGATAATGCCTCTGCAATCTGAGGTGCGTTCTGTTTTTTTGCTGTCTCTCCGGTTACGATAACAGCGCCTGTCTGGATATCGGCAGCATCAATCCCGGCCAGCTCACATTCTTCTCTGAAAAAGGATGTCAGTCTGTCAATATCGATAGTGTTGTTATCCAGCAAGGGTGTGTATATGATCCTGCCTTCATAAACTACCTGTCTCTCTTTGATCTGGAACCTGAGAGAAGGTGATTTTTCATCTCTGACTAATATCAGTTTTGAAAATACTAAATGACTGGTTGAACTGCCGACATCTATGCCTATCGAAAGAAGCTCTATCTTGTTGATTTCCATTTTTGTTTCTTAAGAGATTTTTTATGGGAGTATAGAGAATTCCACCTTATGTGTCAATTGATATATGTCTTGTCATTTAATTGCCTTTATTATTACACTTCCATAGATCAACTATTGTATCAAGCAACCCGAAACAGGTTAAAACCGATAGATTCATGAGATGAGGTTTCAATTTAAAAAAAGGAGGTCCCCGGAAAACCGGCGACCTCCTTGACATACTTATCATTCAACCAAGAGAGTAATTAAGCGGGTCTTAAGCCTCCGCCATCAGGACGGATGCCTGCTTGCCTGCCTTGGAAAGACGTTCCGCGGCAACTCTCTTCTTGTCGATGCTGACCTCGTCGGGAGACACAAAATCTACTGCCTTCCTGTCGCAGAACCTGACACACTGCGGTTCGCCGTCACAGAGATCGCACTTGAAGACCTGTTTGTCTATCACATTAAAATTCATCGCGCCGAAGGGGCACACCGCGACGCAGGAACGGCATCCGATGCAGACATCATAATCCACCATAACCCTTCCCAGTTCTTCATCACGGGAAATGGCCTTTACAGGGCATACATTCAGGCAGGGTGCGTCCTGGCATTGCTGGCAGGACATCGGAACATAAAGACCTTCCATCTCCCATTTCATGACCTTTATTCTGCTTCGAGTAGGGTTGGAAATGCCGTAATGCTTGACCGCGCACACAAGTTCGCAAAGCCTGCATCCCGTGCATTTCTGATAATCTATATATAAGGCTTTTGGTGCCATCTATTTTCTCCTCTTAATTAAAAAAATTACAGAATATGTGACGGCTCATTTTCAATGCCGAGTCTCTTCAATGTCTCCTGAGTGGGAACGCCGAATTCATCACATCCTTTGTGCTTATAAAGTTCAGCGCGCATCTCAAGAAACTTATCCTTTTCAATGACCCTGCCTACGACGTCAGGTGCCCCTCGCCTTGTGGGCTCGGTATGGTACCTCTCGTTCAGGACGTCGCCTTTTTCAGGATCATCTCTCTTAAGGCCTTCCCTGATATTAAAGAGCCGCTCCATGTTGTTGCATCTTTCAGCCACATCCCAGATCTCCCTGGGTGTCATCTCAATGCCCGTATTGTAATACAGGACCTTTGGCCAGTCCTCGAAGTTGGGACATGTTGCGCCCAGGAATGTCGTATGGTATTTGCAGATGCCAAAGCAGTCAACGGCCATATAACAGTTTTCATGCCAGAAGACCTGCCATGGCTTACCGATATATTCCGTGTGTTCGGAACTTAAAGGCCCGTCATAGGGTACCGGATTACTGTATATCCTTCTCATGACATCCTGGGGCAGGTGATAGAGGTCTATTGCCGGCCTGCTCCTCAGGTGATCCGACCCTCTTGAACCTGTGGCGATATTCAAGGCAAGAGCGGGTGTCGCCCTTTCATCGGAATGGAGATTGGACATTCCCTTGACCTGTATCAGGTACTTGAAGGAATCCTTGCCGATTATCTTGGACGCCGGAATGCCGCCCTTAGCCAGGGTGTCGCCCAGCCAGCCCTTGCGGAAACAGATCCGTTTAATCATCTCTATGACCGCGTCGTCGTTGCCAAAACTCAAGTCAAGGCCATCTGTCTCTTTATTTGTGATGATGCCCTTTTCATAGAGTTCCATGGCCCAGGAGATGATGCTTCCTGTCTCAAGGTTGTCCATTCCGTACTGGTCGACAAGATGGTTGCCCACGAGGACTGTCAATGCCCTTGGGGTATCCGTCTCGCCGCCGAAGGCGCCCTGGGATGTATATTCAGGACCTTCATCATATATTCCTTTATACGGTCCTTCAGGGATTCTATGTTGCGCCCTGCAATGCACCTGGCACCCGAAGCATCCGGCCATATGGTATGGTCCCATAGTCTCTTCACAGATTTCGTCAATGCGCTCAGGCTCCATGTCATCGGCATATTCACACTGATTGTACTGGAAATTCCTACAGCGTATTCCGCCCCAGGAATTTGTGGCTCCCCATATAAAGGGGGTGCCCAGGGTTCCCTGGGTCTGGTTAACCTTGGCGCTTGTGATCTGTTCGATATAACGTTTGTTATACTCAAGCGCCTCAACAGGGTGGGCTAACTTGATGTCCATTGTTCCCCTACAGGCAACGGCCTTAAGGTTCTTTGAGCCCATAACACAACCCATGCCGCTTCTACCGCCTGAGTTTTTAACTCCTGTCATAACACAGGCCCATGCAACCAGGTTTTCGCCTGCCTGTCCGCAGACCATGCTTTTTACCTCCTGGTCTCCAAGATCATCGCGAATGGCCCATTGGGCATCTGTAGAAGGCATGCCCCACATACCCCTTGCATCCCTGATCTCGATCTCGCCATTGTGGATATAGAGATAGACAGGGTGGTCGGCCTTGCCCTTTATTACAAGGTGATGAAAACCGGCCCATGCCATTTCAGGGGCAAAAAACCCGCCCATGTTGCAGCTTCCCAGAAGTCCTGTGAGCGGCGACTTGGCCATGACATGCGTCCTTGCAGTCGCTGAGGCGCATGTAGCGGTGAGTATCCCGCCGCTTACCATAAGGGCATTGTCTGGGCCGATAGGGTCGCAACCCTGTTTAGTGTTATTGTAAAGTAGATAGGCATCCAGTCCCCTTCCTCCAAGGAATTTTTTACGGATTTCCATGGGGATCGGTTTTATCTGGATATCTCCTGTCGTAAGATCAATATAGGCAATTTTCCTGTTTAAAGGCATGTTATTTCCCCCCCCTGGCCTTTTCTTCTTTTTCTTTCATCTTTCTGGCAAAGGCCTCTTCTGCTATTTTTTTATTTACTTCCCATACAGGCCCGCGGCATCTGGGGAAGCCATCCTTGACCCATGCAACGCGGAATTCCATGCCGCAGGTTGGGCATTTGATGGTCTTATCGCCTTTTTTAGGCTCAAGCCTTTCCATACATGTTGGGTTATGGCATCTGAATTTTCCGTATGTCCTGGTATCCCTAAGGGATTCAGCAAGGGATTTGCCTTCTTTTTCGATAGCCATAGTGACTACTCCTTTCTATAAAAACAATTAATGTAAAACGTCTGATTTAATATACTGTTTTGGTTTATGATGTCCCGGTGAAAATCTTAATATACGATCTCCTGTGTCAACCTTTCTGCAATCAGGGCAGAGATTAAGATATTCATCGGAAAATGTCTTGTGGATATTTTCCATAAGAGGTTCCGGAACAAAAAGCTTGCCGCAGTTTCTACATGATTCAAGTTCTGCCTGCCTGATATCCTCTTTGGAAAAGATTTTAAAAACCCTCTTCAGATTTATCTCATGCCGCAACTCGGCAGCTCCTTCAGGGCACGTATTTACACATGATCCGCAGGAGATGCATTGATAATGCGAATATGCAAATATACGAAACTTGCCTGTCTCTCTGGATTCCAGAGTTCCTGTAGGGCAGCTCAGTACACATGAGGCGCAACCGGTGCATTTTTTTTCATCCATCTGCGTTCTGCAAAGAAGAAATGCCGCGGCAATGATCATCATCTCGCCGCTGAATAAATGAATCGTCCAGATGTTGTCGGCGATAAACGGTATTGAATCAAGTGTCCCATGTGTTAAACAATAACCGGTCAAAAAGGGAAATGCCGCAAGAAATATAATTATATAATCTTTAACAGAAGATCTTGAACGCAAATCTTTTGTCGCAAAATGCCTGATAATAAAAAATACAGCCAGTCCAAGCAGGATCAACGTCATCCAATCAGCCCATTCAGCCGGTATTGGAGACCATGACCATCGCAAACTTGATCCTTCCCACAATGAGATATGCCCTGCCAACCATATGGGCACTATAAAAAGGCAGAGGTGGAAGATATATCGAAGAGAGGAATAAAGCGGCCTTTTCAAAAATGCCCGATGAAACGGCGCCAGAAAACGCCCAAAAACAGATAATATATATAATCCGACACCTTCTTTATCTTTGCTGCTTTTTATTATTGAAGAAATAAAAAAGATGATGCGCGCAATGACCACAATTCCAAAGATTACGAATACGACTCTCAACAGCGTACCTTCAACCAGGGAACTAAAAGCCATTCTGTCTCCTCGTCATTATATAAAAAAACGGTGACGATTTTAAAACCAATCGGTACAGGAACGGGTGCGTCAAGGTTATTTAATGATTCAATAAATTAAAGCGTCGGTTATAAACTCCCTTCAATAAAAAATTGTTCATGGTCATGAACTTTTTTCTTTTAAAAAATTTTATCATATACTATACTATTGTCAATAAAAAATAGTATTATCAATTAGATATATCACTCTTGATATAACCGAAAGATATTGACAATAACCCGGATTATGATACAAATTTTCTAAACTTGTTCATTATGGTGAACCATGAATAAAAAATACCTTGCCCCTTCAGTAAAAAAGGCCTTTGATATCCTTAAAGTTATTTCCATATCCAAGGGAGGGATAAGGCTTAATGAGATTGCAAAGGCGCTTGATATTGCCAAGAGCACTGTCCACGGGATCATATCTATCCTGGAGGATGTCGGCGCTGTCAGGAAAGATTCGGTTACCAGAAAATACGAACTGGGTTTAACTCTCTTTGAACTTGGGAGAAAGGCCTACGCTCAAATTGATTTAAGGGATATAGCAAGGCCTGTTATAGAAAACCTGATGGAACGGGTTCAGGAGACGGTGTTTCTGGGCACCCTCAGCGGAAGTAACGAGGCCATACTTGTGCTGGATGTAGTTGAATGCAGCCATAATATGAAGATTACCTCGCCTGTCGGGACAACCCTTTCGCTTTTTGCTTCGGCCCCGGGACGGGCCATCATGTCATTGATGGATGAAGACGCGGTTATGGAGATAATAAATAAGAAGGGACTTCCAAGGCATACGGATAAATCCATAACAGACCCTGGACTGTTTATGAAAGAGATAAAAAAAGTAAGGGAGAACGGGTATGCCATGGATTTTGAAGAATATATGCCTGGCGTAAGGGCAGTTGCCGCCCCCATTAATTTACAGGATCAACGATTAGCATCAATATATATCGTCGGGTTTAAAAAAAGTCTTGATGATAATAAAATGGATTTGATTAAAACAGAGATTATAAAAGCTGCGGATATGATACAACACCGGAGCATGGAACGAATTAAGTAACTTCATTTATTAATATAACCTTATTCCCTGTCATCAATAAACGAAATTTCCGAATCTTTCTTACAAAAAAATAAGTTCACAAAAAATTTAAAAAAATATTCCATTCTTATAAAATATGAGAAAGAGATTTTTATCCTTAATTTTCAAATTGAACCAAATTTCAATATCTACTATATAGATTGGATTAATCATGGCCAAAGACTGCTGCTGGAACTGTAAATACTATATTGTAAAGGGGGATAATGAACCGGCTGTCCTCAGTAGCGCCTGTTCCAATGTATGCGTATTTAAAGAAAACGATAAAGATGAAAGGAACTGGACCGAATATGCATGCCCAACTCCAACAAACTACAAATGTCGCCGTTATAAGGAAAGGTTTTATTGAATCGAAATGCCTTCGGATTTTCATGCTGGAAACGGGAAGATGCATTGAAGATAACCTGATCAAAATGAGAAGCAATCCTCTAAGCGCAATAACATAAGGGAATCAAGGAGGTATGAAATAATGAGTAGGGAGGGAGATATTGTTCTTATACATTTCAAAGATCAGCCTGCGCTTTATGCGCGTATTGAAGCCATTGAACCGGATATTAAGAAGGACTGGTACAGGGTTACCCTTTTATTGCTTACAATACCCCAGCAGATAATTACATGGATACTGCGGGATGAATATATAAACGGCGCTCCATTTACCATGGATGGAAATCAGGTCATGATGAAAGAGATAAAAAAGGTTGCTGTAGCGCCGGGCATTAATAGTTCAGGCAGCGCAAAAAGTGTAGAAAACAGAGGCAAGGTTGTACCATTTAAAATAAATCCAAAATAGATAGTTAAAGGTTACAGCCTATAAAGAAAGTTCTGTTGACAAACATTCACGTATAGTTAAAAATGTATAATATGTTTGTATTGTGACTATTCAAATGGATAAAATGATAATTGAAGGCTTAAAGCACAATTCAACCTTCAGCCCAATCCAGTGATTAGTCATTTTATTTTAAAAAACAGGGAGACAAAAATGCTTAGGCCCATGATTATATCGGGATTAACTGTCGATCCACTTACAAACAGCCCTATTGTTATTCTAAAGGAAATAGATGGCGATAAGACCCTTCCCATCTGGATAGGCCTGCTTGAGGCGACTGCTATTGCAAGTGAATTGGAAGGGATAGAGTTTTCAAGGCCCATGACACATGACCTCATTAAAAATATCCTGGAAATGGTTGATGTAAAGGTTGTTAAGATTGAGGTCTGCGATCTTAAAAATAATACATATTATGCATTAATATACATATCCCATAAGGGCAAGGAAATGACAATAGATGCAAGGCCCAGTGACGCCCTGGCTCTTTCACTAAGGGTTGGCGCGCCTGTGTTTGTCGCCGAAGAGGTTATAGAAAAATCAAAACAGATAGACCTTAAGGCCGAACCGGAGGATAAGTCAGAAGAAGGGAAAAAGTGGCAGGAGATCCTGGAAAAGCTTGATCCTGACGATTTCGGAAAGTACAAGATGTGAGAGACGATTATGATAGATCTGCATACGCATTCCCTATTCAGTGACGGAGAGCTGATCCCTTCTGAACTTATAAGAAGATTTGAGAGCTCAGGCTATTCCGCTGTTGCCATTACGGATCACGCTGATTCTTCTAACCTGGACTTTATCATCCCGAGGATCATCAATGTTGCAAAGGATCTTAATAATTCACAATCCGTCAAGGTGATCCCGGGGATCGAACTGACGCATGTGCCTCCTAAATTGATCGGTTATCTTGCTGCAAAGGCAAGGGACCTGGGTGCAGCATTAATTGTAATCCACGGTGAAACCATAGTTGAACCTGTTGCTCCAGGGACGAACAGGGCAGGCATTGAGTCAGGCGCTGATATATTGGCCCATCCGGGTCTTATTACTGATGATGATGCTGCCCTTGCTGCTGAAAAAGGAGTCCTGTTGGAGATCTCTGCCAGGACCGGACACAGTTACAGCAACGGACATGTGGTCAGAGCGGCTATGAAGGCCGGGGCCGGACTTATCCTGGATTCGGACACCCATTCCCCCGAGAATATAATGACCGAGGGATTTGCCCGCAAGGTTGTTGAAGGCGCCGGTCTTCCGCCTGATTCATTTTCCACTGTTATATCCAATGCCCGAAAATTATTGGGGAAAATTGGATATCCCATTTAACTCCTTTATATATAATATCCATGAACAAGAGACGCATATTCAACATCCTCGGCATTCTTATTATAGCCTTCTGGTTTGTCATGATGGGTCTCCTTGTTAAAAGGCTGGAATTCAACAGCACGGCAGCGGAGAAAACAGATGCAACTGCAGCCGGTGATATCGATTCTGCCGAAAAGGAATGGAAGGAGATTTTTCTGAAGGACCGGAAAGTCGGTTATTCAGTAAGCTTTATCAGACCATTCGAAAAGGGCTATTTTATACAGGACGAGGTCTTTCTACAGCTTAACCTCATGGGCCTTGATAAGGGCATCTACACTATCACACAGACAAATGTTGATGAAAAATTCATTTTAAAAGACTTCATCTATAAAATGAACTCCGGGATAGTCTCCTATAACATCTCCGGCAAGGTTGAAGGTGATCGTCTCCTGGTTAAGACAGGGAAAGGGAAGGAACAAAGAACCACCGAGGTTATACTCTCGGAACCGCCGGTTATCAGCGCCGGCATGGAACATATCTTTAAGACTAAAAATATCCACGTTGGAGATAGCTTCAAGGTGCCGTTTTTTGACCCTTCCACAATGATCCAAAAGGTTTCATTATTCAAGGTTGCTGCAAGAGAATCACTAAAAATCAAAAGGATTGATTATAGCGCCTTTCGTCTTGAGACAGAGATGTGGGGCAATACAATGACCATATGGGTTGATGATGCAGGGGTGATTCTCAAGGAGCAGGGGATGATGGGCCTTGTGATGATAAAATCAAGCGCTGCAAACGCGCCTGTGAATATTGATGGAGGACAGGATTTCTATGACATTGCCGCCCTTTCGGTTGACCGGACCCTGCCTGAGCCGGAAAGGCTGAGTCTTCTCAGGTTAAAAGTAACCTCAACAGACGGCGGGGAGTTGGATCAGATGCCAGGGGATACTGTAAGACAGCGTTATGAGAAAGGCATAATGGAGATAAGGGCGGAAAAAGTTCCTTCAGGACTATCCAATAACCTACCCAGTTATAAGGAGGATGCGTTAAAATCCAATTTGATTTCCGAATTCAACATTGAAAGCGATGCCGATGAGATTATTAAAAAGGCCCTCGCTATAGTGGGAGATGAAAAAGATCCTGTTTTAAAAGCCAAAAAGCTATTGAACTGGGTATATGATAATATTGATAAAAGGCCTGTTGTAAGCGTTCCCAGCGCCCTGGAAGTGCTCAGGACCAAGGTGGGCGACTGTAATGAACATGCCACGCTTCTGACGGCCCTGCTGAGGGCCTCCGGGATACCGGCCAGGCTCAGCGTAGGGCTTGTCTATAACCGTGGAAAATTTTATTATCATGCCTGGACAGAGGCCTATCTGGGACAATGGATAACCATGGACGCCACGTTGAATCAGATGCCTTCTGACGTAAGTCATATATGCCTTGTTTACGGGAACCTGGATAAACAGGTGGAGATCATGGGGCTTATCGGTAAGCTGAAACTTGAGGTGCTTGATTTTGCATATAATTGAACTGATAAACTTAACAAAGTTTTACAGGGGGCTAAAGGCCGTTGATGATGTGAATATATCGGTTAAAGAGGGTATTATATTCGGATTCCTGGGGCCTAACGGGGCAGGCAAGACCACGACAATCAAGATGATGGCCGGCATCCTGAGGCCGACAAAGGGAAAAATAATTATAAACGGCATGGACTTAGCCAAAGATCCTTCCGGGGTCAAGAGATGCAGCGGCTTTATCCCGGACCGTCCGTTTCTTTATGAAAAATTAACCGGCATTGAATTTCTCCGTTTTTTAAGCGGTCTTTACGGGCTTGATAATTCCCCTTCAATAAATATTAAATTGATGGAACGGCTTGAACTTTTTGATCTTACCTATTGGAAAGATGAACTTATTGAAAGCTACTCCCATGGAATGAAGCAAAGGCTGGTTATGTGCGGGGCATTGGTGCACGATCCGAAGGTCCTGATTGTTGATGAGCCTATGGTCGGACTTGATCCAAAAGGCGCCAGGCTGGTCAAGAATATCTTCAGGGAACAGGCCCATAAGGGAAAGACTATTTTCATGTCTACTCATTCCCTTGAAACGGCGCAGGAGGTTTGTAATGAAATCGCTATAATACAGGCAGGCAGGATCATAGCGACAGGGACTGTTGATGAATTAAGAGAAAATGCCGGCGTGGACGGCAATCTCGAAAATGCCTTTCTGAAACTCACTGAAGGGCTGGGGATCGCACATGAAAAACCTCTTTCTTCTTCTTAGCCCCAGGGTGCTTGCCCTTAAAAATACTCTCATGAGGGCGTCATCGGGGATGAAAAAGAAGGTCATCATTATAGGGATAGTTGCCCTTGCCTTCTGGTTGTGTCTTTTTGTCCTTTCCAGCCGAATGCTGAACTATTTCCAGTCAGTGGAGGTGATAGGAGATCTCCTTTCACATCATCTGCTTTCCATGATCCTGTTAACCTTCTTTTCTCTCCTGATCTTCAGTAATATATTAACCGCCCTCTCAAATCTATACCTGTCAGCCGACCTTGAATTATGTCATTCTACCCCATCCAGCCTGGAGGAGGTCTTTCTAAGCAGGTTTATATCTACAGCCCTTGACAGCTCATGGATGGTAATAATCTTCGGCCTCCCCGTCATGATCGCCTACGCCTGGGTCTACAGATCGGGAATAGGGTTTTTTATTGCCCTTGCCCATACAGGATCTGCAACTGTGATTATTGCCTCCGGCATAGGCATCATGTTTACCATGGTAATGGTGAACATCTTTCCAGCCCACAGGACAAGGGACATCATTATGCTCCTGATGATAATAGTCCTCGTGGCGGTTTATATCATGTTAAGGTTTTTAAGACCGGAGAGGCTTGTGGATCCCGATGCCTTTTTCAGTGTGATGCAGTACATGAGCGCCTTGAAAAACACCGATTCAGCTTACCTCCCGACCCACTGGGTGACGGAAGTCTTATGGGGGCATCTCAAGGAACCTGAAGAAGGCGCTCGGCTTTTTGAGATCATGCTCCTATGGAGCACTGCCGCGGCCGTGATTGTAACTGACATATGGATCGCAGGACGCATATATCTGAAAGGATTTTCCAAATCACAGGAGGCAAAAAAGAGACGGGCCGGCGGATATATCCTGGATCTTTTTATCAGGTTTATCAAAAAACCCCTGGGCAATGATCTCGCAGTCATTGTGGATAAGGATATCAGGATATTTTTCCGGGATAATACACAATGGTCTCAATTGTTGCTCCTGGGGGCGCTTGTAGTGGTATATATCTATAATTTCAGCGTACTGCCTCTTGAAAAAAGCCCGATTAGACTGGAGTTCCTTCAGAATATCCTGGCCTTTCTCAACCTGGGTCTGGCCGGTTTTGTGCTGTCCGCCATCTCTGTCCGGTTTATTTATCCTGCCATAAGCGCTGAAGGCGGGGCATTCTGGATTATAAGATCTTCACCTCTTTCAATCGAGAGGCTCTTATGGGGGAAGTTTCTCCTTTATATTGTGCCCATGATTGTCCTTGGTGAAGCCCTTATAATCATAACCAATTATTTTCTCCATGTCACCCGATTCATGATGATCCTTTCTTCGGTTACGATGCTTCTTGCTGTCTTCGGCATCATCGCCATGGGCATAGGTTTCGGGGCTATCTATCCTAAATTCAAACATGAAAACATATCACAGGTGGCTACAGGGTTTGGAGGTCTGATGTATATGATATTTTCTACCCTGTTTATGGCGGTTATTATTATCATTGAGGCAGGACCTGTCCGCTTTCTTTTTATGGCGGATATGAATGGAGAACCCGTTACAAAAATCCAATGGCTTTTGATTATCCTTGCATTTTTATCGGTATTTCTAATAATCTGTTTTGCCGTTTACAAATCCATGAAGATGGGATTGAAAGCCCTTGAAGGATATGAATGACATTAGTGATCTAACAGGAGCCACCTTCCTGATGCGGGATTATTATAAGGGAACAAATCATGTTCGATTTTGAATACAGAGGAAACATCCATATACATTCCGACCTTTCGGACGGCACGGCCAGCTGTGTTGAAATCGCAGAAAAGGCTGCCGCCGAGGGTCTTGATTTCATATGTTTTAATGACCACGATTTTATGCTCAAATCCTTCAACCTGGATGATGAGGGTTTTTTCGGCAAGATGCTCGTATTTATGGGGCTTGAGATAGGCAGACGACATAATCATTACCTGGCGTTTGGTGTCAGAGAGATAACAGACTCGGAAAACCTGAGCCCCCAGGAGGTTATTGATGAGGTAAAAAGACAGGGAGGCATCGGCTTTCTCGCACACCCATTTGAAAAAGGGATGCCCTTTCATGAAAAATCCAAGGCCTATACATGGAATGACCTGTCGGTAAAAGGGTTCACAGGGATATGCATATGGAACTTCTCTTCAAGGTGGAAAGAGGGCGTCAAATCAATACTCCATGCCCTCTTCCTTATTAAATTCAAGAGCCGGACATTAAAGGCCCCGAGCGATGAAACCATGGCATTCTATGATGATCTTTGCAGACATAGAAGGGTGACGGCTATCGGCGGATCGGATGCCCATGCCTCTCTTTTCAAGTGGGGGCCTTTTACCGTAACCCCGCTCCCTTATGAATTTCTTTTTAAGGCCATTAATATCCACGTCTTTATCAATATAAAAATATTCAAGGATTTTTCCAGGGCAAGACAGGATATCTATGATGCCATTAGAGAAGGCCGGTTGTTTATTGCCAACGATGATCTTTATCCGGCAAAGGGCTTCAGGTTTAATTATCTGTCTGACGATGGCTCTGACCTTCAGATGGGAGAGGAGGGCGGTTTTTACCCGGGAAATCTGGTTATTGAAACCCCATCCAGGGGGGAGATAAGGCTTTTCAGGGATGGCGTCCAGATAAATAAGAGGCGCGGGACAGAGGCGGTCTTCCCTGTAACAGAAAAAGGCGTATACAGGGTAGAGGTTTATCGCCGTGTTTCATTTTTCGGCTGGCGTCCCTGGATATTCACAAACCCCATATATCTCAGGTAGGATTCATTCAGGATCATCGTCAAAGATCCGGCTGATCAAGCCCTCGTTTATTCTGCTATCCGGAATAATGTTCCAAAATTGCAGGCACTTATAGAGATAAAGAAAGATGCAGCCCCTTGGCACAGGAGTTGCAGCCTTGATATTGACATATCCATGAATGGATATGTCAAATTTAAATTATTTCGTGATATTTTGTTATACAGAGAACAATGAATAATATCATTTCAAAAGACATCCCAAAGTTCCGCGGCAGTATTATCAGGCCTTCTTCCACATCCAGGGTCTCGATGAAAATCGATGGTAATTTAAATACATCTCATGTTAATCCCGGCGCGGGCTCCAAAATTGCCGTTTCCCATGCGGCTGAAGGCATAAGTGGGAAGAACTCTTTTGATGATGTTTTGCGTTCCAGGACGAACGGTCAATCCGGTGTTTCAGCCGGGAAAGAGAAATGGTCAGAATATACTATAAAGTCCGGCGATACCATCTGGGATCTTGCAGTCAATAAGTACCATGTGAATATAGAGGATGTCATCAGGGACAATAATATTGATGACCCCAGAAAGATTCAGCCCGGAGATAAGATCCGGATTAGAATTCCATCATATCCCTCACAGCAGACAGTAACGGCAAGCTGGTATGGAAGGGACTATCATGGTAAGGCCATGGCCAACGGGCAGTCTTATGACATGTATGCCTCAACCATTGCCCATAAGGATCTCCCCCTCGGGACAAGAGTTGAGTTGGAAAATAAGGAAACCGGGGTAAAGGTGACAGCGGTTGTTACGGACCGGGGTCCCTTTATTGCCGGACGGGATGTTGATCTTTCCTATGGCCTTGCAAGAAAATTATCTATAGATAAAAAGGGCGTCGGGAGTCTGGTTATGAGGGTGATCGGGTAATAGAGAGAAGGTTGTGCGACCTGATCTCGTCACTGCAAAACATAACGCCCCTTACCATGTCTATTTAACAGGGAAAGGGGCGCGTCAACCTAATTTTGCCTGCTCAAAAGTAATGAGCAGTCCATTTCTTTTACATTCGTTACAGTGCTAGTTAACAGTCAAACTGGGATATTGCGTACCTCCAGTATATGTTCCACCTTCATACAGACCATCTATGGCTGTACCGGTCGAAGTGCCGCCTGTATATACATAATAAGTGCCATTCACCAGGTCCGGTGAAGAAAAGGTTATTGAATTATACTGGTTTGCAGGAGCAAAGGTAACTATATCTGTGCCCCCGCTTGATTGAATGTGAAACAATTTGCCGGCACTTTGAGTTGAAGTAAGATTCACCAGCACCGAATTCTGCGTGGAGGCTTGTCCCTGAGGGGCCACTGCCATAGTTGACGTGCCTGCCCCTATAATAAACCCGCCAGTTATAGTAAAAGCGCCATCAACGTCAAACGCGCCATTGCCATCATAACCTGGATAAGGACCATTGACGATCAGCACGCCATCGGTCATGGTAAAAGCACCGTTTACATCAACACCATCACCACCGGATTCGCTAGTGCCGTCTCCATCAGTGTCAAGATAGCTGCCGGTGTTAACAAAGATATTTCCGCCGTTTATCTTAAGAGAGTAGCCTGAATTCGGGGTTGAAAATGTATCACCTGAAGTCTGTCCCCTCCCCCCTATTATGCCAGAGCTGTCAACGCCTCCTGCAACGTTTATCCCGTCATCGGATGAAATGACATGAATGTCTCCATTGTTAATTATGATGGCTGCAGCTTCAATTCCCTCATAGCATGTTGATACATCAATGTCTCCATCATTAATGGTAACCGTCAGGTCGGCATGTATTGCGTCATCCCCTGAAGCAATGGTATAAGTGCCATTGTTAATCACTATCGTGTCATCTGAGTGGAATGCATCATCAGCCGAATTAACTGTAAAGTCTCCGGCATCTATGGTTATCCCGACATTTGCCTTGAGTCCCTTTGCACTACCATCTGTGCCTAAAGTAGTATATTTATAACTGCCTCCTCGTGTTGACAGATTAAATGTCCCTCCCTTAATCACGATATGTGTCTCAGCCTGGATGGCATCTGCACCGGTTGTATCGGTGGTACTAATATTAATCGTCCCTGTCTTAACAACAACATACCCCTGGGTGTCAGTTCCCTCGTTAGTGGATTTCAAACCATCGCCCCCGGCATTAATCGTGATAGATCCGCTTTGGACGCTGACATAATTCTTGCCTATAATCCCGTCGTCTGCCGAAGTGACATTGATGGTACCGCTTGCGATTATGAGCCCATCCTTGCATTTGATGCCGTCTTTATAATTTGCATCAACGATCAGCGAGCCACTGCCATATATAACGAGGTCATCCTGGCTATAGAATGCGGCGTCTATGGCATCGCCATTGCTATCATAGGATGAGTTAGTTGTCCCGTCTATAAGATAGTTACTGGTGCCGGTTGCAAGGACAACAATAACCCTTGCCGCGCTCTCGATATCAACAGGAGAGGCAGTAGAAGATGTGATATTCACACCGTTCAGATAAAGCCTTACATCTCCTGTGTCGGTATCAGTATCAGGCACATTTACCTTTACCTGTCCATTAGTAAGTGTCCCTGTGATGTTGTATGTCCCTGAAGCTGTAATCATCACAACGCTTCCGCTGACCGTTGCATTCGTTGCATTGTTTCCTGATACGACTATTGAGGTCCCATTCAATGTAATGTTTGTAGCATCTGACAATACATATGCTGAATCGCTGAAGGATGTGACTGCGGGGACAGTTGCCGCATCATAGGCAAGATAGGTATACGTCGTATCATCCGTTGTGTCGTCTGTGGTGTCGTCTGTTGTGCCGCTGGATGAGTCATCCGTTGTGCTGGATGAATCAGAACCTCCTCCCCCGCCACCTGAAGCGACGATAGTAATTAACCCGATAACCAATACTAATATCAGACAGAGATATCGAAATGACTTTAATAATGATCTTTCACTAATCGGCATAATGTCCTCTCTTTATTTAGATTATTTAAAAAAAATATTTTATTGTAACTAGAAAACCTTTTTGTGAATACTCGCCATCTTCATCGTCATCATTGTCTGTCTTGCTGTATTCAGCCTCCGCCGACCACGCCTTTGAAAAACTATATTTAATGCCTGATTTGATTTCCTGACGGGTTGCGTTTTGATTATAATGCTCTATATCCATTGGATTGTCGGATGTATATTCGGAATCTCTTTTTTTATATCCTGCAAAAAGCTGGCAGCCTTTTGTCAATTTAATGGAAGGATTGATTTCTATTGTATGTCTGTTGGAAGACCTGTCAATCTTAGTTATAAGCGGCGCATTGTTTTTTGTTTTATCATCGCCATTAATATCTAAGCCGGCATTGTTTTCATTAATTAAAATAAGCTCCTTATTATTGGGGCTGGACACTCCTTCATACTGATAAATCATTTCCAGGTCTATTCTTGATATGAATTCAAAATTTAATCCCAACCCTGCAAGGGTAATAGTTTGATCCCGGTTGCTGAAAGTTGAATTATATCTGCGATAGCCATAACCTGCAAACGGCCTAATATTTAATCCGGATATTTTTTTGTCTTTATTTTTTATTATCTTATGTTCATAGGCAATGATTCCTTCGTATTCATCGTAAACCGCTGTAGAATAGATCCGTTCATCCCGGGAGATATTGCCATTTCCATTTATGTCATTATACCCTGACAGATAATTCTTCTTGAAAAAACCGTACGTAAAATTCCCTTCCAGACTCAAATCGCCATTTTCCCCGATAGAATTATTCAATCTTATCTTAGCCTCAGGGAAACTGGATGTTTCATTTTTTGTATAGTAATTATATTTTATCCATGATGTAAGCCCGAATCTACCGCCTAATAGACTGCTTGAACTTAATTTTAGCCCCATGGTTGGTTCTATAACAGTATCTGACAGGGAATCCATGTCTTTAAACCGACCGCTGGCTATATCCTCCTGATCATTTGTCTTCATGCTTGATATTTGAGATTCTGTGAGTGCATAGACATTATCAGCATATTCAATGCCGGTTTCTGCATATAATTGTATTTTCAGATCATTGTCCTTCCCGTCATTATTATCGTTCTCAGCGGCCTCGTCGGCTGATGCTAGTGCCCGAAATGACAGGGGAAATATTATCAGGAATAATATCAGGAATAATATTCGCAGTGTAAATGATGTCCGTTCAGCAATTTTTTTCATCTTATTTATCCTTATCAATTTGAGAGTTATCTGGGTACTGGTAGTATATTTTTATCAGGCAGGTATCATTCAAGAAATTAATTGATTCAATCTCAGCCTTCTGTATATTACATCCTGTGCGCTCATTAAGATCTTTAATAAGCTTACTGTAATTTTCCGGTTTTATCATGTCGATCTTTTCATATTTAATCACTTTGACAATATCTCTGTTATGTAAAAGATTTTTTTCAAGGATAAATATTGTCAGCAGAACAATCAGATTGGCCAGGATCAATTCCGCATAGCTGACTCCTTCATCTGAAAGGGCATTCAGGACCGCAACAATTATGGCCGTGAACATATATGTCATTTGCCTGATGGGTATCTGTTCTGTCCTGTAGCGTATTATGGAAAATACCGCGAAAAGCCCGAAAGCGAAGCCGATTTTAAGTTTTATGCTTCCCAGCAGAAAACATATCAGAAAGACTGTAATATTTATAATAAAGGTAGTAAATAAATAGTCTCTTTCTTTATAAACAGGATAAAAAATTAATCTTAATATAATGAACGAAAAAATTATATCTATTATTAATTTTAATGTTAAATAACCAATATTATGGAAATTAATTAATTGAATACCAAAGATAGTAATATTTTCGAAAAACATTTTATTATATCTCCTTAATTAAATTTTTCTAATTTGAATAAGTCTTTTTTAAATCGATTAGATTTAATATTTTTTTCTGATATGGCTATTCCAATACAATATTTACTGAATTTTCCAGGGAATATTTTTAAATTTTTAAGATATTTAAAAAAGGGGGAATTTAGTGATATGTTTTCACTTTTAATTTCAGCAATAATTAGATTATTTATTTTATTGCTGTTTAACCTTTTATCAGTATATGTCAAATTTATATCAAATGTAAGTCGTTCTTTGTTAATCAGATTTGCGAAGGTAATGCGGTTAAAACCGATCCATAACGAAGGGTTAACTTTATCAATAATATCCCCGTTGCTTATTAAAATAGTCTTTCTTGCAAATTCCTTTGATTTTTCAGATAATACATTATTGATTTCTTTATCATCTAATAAAATTCGTTTTTTAATGGTTTTATTTTTATTATTTTTAAACTTTATCTCAAAATAGCATTGATTTGATTCATTATATCTTCTACATCTTATTTTATATCTATTTAATCTTTGATTATGATGCTGATGATAAAAAAAGAAATCATCCGTATCAAAATATAGATTATCATATTTAAAAGCCCGTTTTTTATCTATTTCCAGAACTTGATAATTTTTATATAGATAATCAAATACAGATGTCAGTTTATCCCTGTGAAAGATAAATTTTGTATCATACCTTTTCATAAGTTTTATTGTATTTAATTTATCTAATTCTATTGGATGGAAGTCAGCTAGATGTTCTTCTATCTGTTTCATTTCATACTAGACCTGTTTTATGTATATATAGCATATATCAATAGCTTTTTGGTAATGAATAGGAAAGGATTCCATATAAAAAAAATCAAAATTTATCTCATACTGATTAAAACTGTCGTTAATTATATATTACTTTCCAAGCCATATGAAAACGATAACATATTGTTTTTATATAGGACGAACAAGAAGTTAAAAAGTTACAAATCTTCTTCATATTAAATACATTTTTTTAATTAAATAATCGTCATCGAATCCCTAACATTGTTTAATGCAATAACCAATAATGATAATATTGACCTGTTAAACAGCCAGTTAAGCCCTATTGTTAAATAAGTTACTTACGTTTAGTGTTTATCCGAAAGCACCGGTTTTCGGATTCAAACTATCTGTAGAGGCGTAATTAAATGAATACCTGATATCAGCAAAACCTTATCATCACAATGAGCCGGCTTACTGCTGAATGTACAATGCAGATATCATAATGAAAGTCCGAAAGAACCCATTTGAAAAACCCTGTTGGAAAATCAGCAGACATAAATATCAAAAGGCTTGCGTCTTAATTGTCCACAGTTTAATGTGTATGGTCAAACTGATAAAAGGATCCCTCTTTAACCATGTTTTGTTATGTGAGTTTTAATAGATATGACCGGCAATAACAGATCAAAAGGTCCGGATGATCCGCCTTTTTTTGATGAAGCACCGCCACATACTGATGATGATTTCTTCATGCCTGATCCTTTATGGAACACGGCGTATACTACTAATGACAGGCCTTATATAAACGAAAACGCAAACAAGGGCATAAATACTGAATCCGGCACAAAGTCTCATCAGAAAAGGGACAATAAAGGCGCTTCTACGAATCTTAAAAAACTCCTGAAGGATGAATTTCATTTTGATTCCTTCAGGCCATTTCAGCAAAAGGTCTGCGAATCCGTTGTCAAAGGGAATGACCTTCTGCTTGTGATGCCGACAGGATCGGGCAAGTCCCTGTGCTATCAGCTTCCCGGGATCGCCAGGGGCGGGACAACCCTTGTCATAAGCCCTCTTATCGCCCTTATGGAGGATCAGGTATCCGGCCTTAAAGGCCTTGGGCTCAATGCCGAGAGGATACATTCCGGCAGAACCCGCCTTCAGTCTCGCCAGGTCAGCGGCGATTATCTTAAGGGAAACCTGGATTTCCTGTTTATCGCACCCGAGAGGCTTGCTGTACCAGGTTTTCCCGAGATGCTGGCTAGACGCAAACCAACCCTTATTGCCATTGATGAGGCGCACTGCATATCCCAGTGGGGCCATGATTTCAGACCCGACTACAGGCTCATGGGCGAAAGGCTTCCGCTCTTAAGGCCTGCCCCTGTTATCGCCATGACAGCCACGGCCACGCCCAGGGTGCAGGAGGATATAGTCCGCCAGCTCTCAATTGAAAAGGCGGATCTGCACATACATGGCTTCAGGAGGACAAACATATCCATCGAACTTGCTGAACTCCTCCCCTCGGAACGAACCCAAAAGGTATCGGAAATACTTAAAGACAGGGGATCGAGACCTGCCATTATCTATGCCCCCACAAGACAGAAGGCTGAAGACCTGGCCATGGTGCTTAAAGACAGGCTCCCTGTTGCTGCATATCATGCGGGTCTTTCATCGGACATAAGGGACAGGGTCCAGGCATCCTTCATGTCAGGGGAGATTGAGGCGATTGTGGCGACCATTGCATTTGGCATGGGGATCGACAAGAGGGATATTCGCACCGTGATCCACACGGCCATGCCCGGGAGCCTGGAGGGATATTACCAGGAGATAGGCAGGGCCGGACGTGACGGCAAACCTTCACGTGCCATTCTCCTTCACTCTTACGGCGACAGGCATATCCACCAGTTTTTTCATGAAAAGAGCTATCCTCATGAAGATGTCCTTAAACGGATCTTCAACCGTCTCACAAAGGACAGGATACCTGTAGGAGAACTGAGGGAGACGCTGAAGATGGAGGAAGAGGAATTTGATGCGGCCCTGGAGAAACTCTGGATCCATGGCGGGGCGCAGGTAGAGCCTGATGAAACGGTCAGCCGCGGCCATGGCAACTGGGCCGCAAGCTATAACAGGCAAAGCAGCCACAGGCTCAGCCAGATTGACGAGATATCACGTTTTACCGGCTCATCTTCCTGCCGCATGCTTTATCTGGTCCGGCATTTCGGAGACCGTGAAGATACCGGCATGAGTTGCGGGATATGCGATTTCTGCTCGCCC
>Ga0153915_10001577_pt1 | contig 20895 bp, 19 predicted proteins | sample Opewatmetagenome_2_FD_107003 | JGI IMG/M metagenome (GOLD analysis project Ga0153915, IMG submission 107003) | Freshwater wetland microbial communities from Ohio, USA - Open water 3 Core 3 Depth 3 metaG | ecosystem: Environmental > Aquatic > Freshwater > Wetlands | place: USA: Ohio, Lake Erie...
TTCCCTCGCTGCCAACGGGAACAATGGAGGCATTAACTGCGATGCCAGCTCTTGGGACGCCTCCGGCGGCGGTGCTGGAGGGAGCATCTACATAATAGCAGGAACCCTTTCAGGAACAGGGAATATCACATCAAACGGCGGCTCGGGAGGGGATGATACTTATGACGGAGGCGGAGGCGGAGGAGGCAGGATAGCGATTTATTATGCCACAAGCGGGTACACGGGATCGGTTATAGCTTATGGCGGTTCCTCAACAATAAACGCCCAGCCAGGGCAAAACGGTTCAGTCTTCAAATGTGACTCGGTTTCAGGTTCAATATGTACTGCTATGGGCGGCTCAAACGTTTCCGTCCAGTCAGGAGGGATCACCCACATTACATTCTATTCAATTAACACCAGTATAGAAATCAATCGCACGCTTACATACGTGTACACCAATACATCCCTCAACTGGAGCGATTACTCAAGCAATGTCACCTGCAACGCCACTTATAACATCACGGCTCTTAATGGTTCTGACACGTTCTACATGTATGACAACAACCAAGAAATTGGCTCTTCACCTCTAACTTCAGATTCATCTGGAAACCTCCCTGAATTCTCAGTTGTTCTCAGTTCTCCGCATACAATAAAAGTGTTGAATGAAAATCTTGGTCAAAACATAACCATAAATCTTGAGTCCCCGCAGAATAACACCGTAAATGCGACTGACGATGCGCCTGACTTCTACTTCAACGCTTCCCATGAGATGCAAAGTGTGCAAACCCTTAGCTGCACCCTTTACCTGAACAACAGCCAGGGGACTGTGACTCCATACGGTACGAACAGCTCTGTGCCAAATGACACATCCACCAAAATAACAGCCAACGCCACTCTCGCCAACGGCCAGTACTGGTGGTGGGTGAACTGCTCCAATGGCATAATAGAGAACATGTCCGAGAAGCGCCTGATCGAGATAAACATATCCCTGAACATAACCGAGTTCCTGAACCCCTCAACAGCCGCTCCGAGCCAGAACGTGACTGTGTACGGGCATGCGGAGCTTACCAACGGGACGGTTGCTGCGAACACGAATTTATTAATATACTTGAACGGGAGCTTGATTGCAGGAAGCAGCGATTGGTGGAACTCGAGCTGGAGCTACAGGCAGAAAATCAACCTTTCCGTTTCGAGCGGCTCAACACCTCAAAACTACCAGACACAGCTTATTCTCAATACATCAAATAACGGGACCAATTTCAACTGGAGCAGGAACTGCAATGACTTAAGGTTTGCCAACGGCAGCAACAATGCGGAACTGAGCTACTGGATTGAGTCATGCAATTCAACAAACCAGAACGCCAGCATCTGGGTGAACGTGGACCAGAACATCACAGCAAGTGGCTATTCAATCTACATGTACTATGGGAACGCTGATGCCATAAACAAAAGCAACGGGGAAGCGACATTCGAGCTGTTTGACGAGTTTGAAGGTAGCAGCCTGAACACCAGCAAATGGGACTACACGGGAACAGTGACGGTTTCAGGAGGCTACGCGGAAACAACCGTAAACAGCAACGCAAACAAGGCCTACAGCAAGAGCGCTTATCTCGGGAACTATTCGGTGAAGTTCTGGATAAAGTCGGTAAGCGCATATGGAAGGTGTGGGTTCCAAAAGACCGTGACAAGCATCATGAACACTGGCGAAATGGTTGGCATACAAAGCAATGGGGGAACAGGATTATACACAAACATAGGGAATACCGCGCATATGCAAAACGATGATGGAAGCACTGACACGACGAACTGGCATACCATAGAAATGCTCTGGCTGAACGCCACATCAGCACAGATAAAATATGACGGAACAAACCTAAGAACCACAACAGACACGAGTTACGTGCCTGACGAAGGCATGTATGTCAAATTTGCAGACCCCCTCAAAGTAGACAAGGTTATGCTCCGCAAGTACGCATCCCCTGAGCCCTCTGTGAATGTCTCTTCCGAGTCTTCATATATGTCATTAGTAACCACAAACTCCTCGGGGGATTATAATTACACGTTCACAGCGCCTTCCAGCGGAGGGACATATCCCGTGAAGGTGAACATGACTTATGCGGGGTATTACGGGGAGAACACAACCAACCTGACTGTAGACACCACCCCTCCGGACCTGTGGTTCACCTTCCCCCCAAGCAACCAGTCCACCACTTCTAATAACTGGATATTCATTAATGTGAGCGCGAACGAGAATCTGAGTACATGCCTGCTGAACTGGATTTACAACAATACGAACATCACCATGACCAAGGATGCTGGTAACAGGTATTGTTATGCAAACATAACCGGGCTTTCCAGTGCGAGCTATTACTTCCGCGTGTACGGAAATGATACAGCCGGGAACATGAACGTGACGGAGGACAGGGAGGTGACCATAGACATAACAGCTCCTGACATAACTTGGAACATGCCTGCATCCAACAACTCCTTCACCCAGAATCAGTCCTGGATATACTGGAACGCCACAATAAGCGAGACCCCAGGAACTTGCTACCTAAACATTAACGGGACAACAAACTATACCATGAGCATAAGCGAAAGCTACTGCTACTATAATTCCACCTCCCTCACAAATCAGACCACTTACTGCGGTAGGGTTTACGCGAATGACAGCGCCGGGAACCTCAACCTTTCCTCTTCTATGTGTATTACGGTAAACCTCACTTCTGAAGGAGGCACAATAACCATAGAATCCATAGCGATACAGCCGGATGAGGGGAATCCGGGCATAATCATAAACCCTGTTGAAAACTCCAGCAAGGCTGTAAACGTCACGGTAACGGTGACCAATTCAACAAGTATAGACGCATGCGAGATAAGAATATTCAATTCGTCCATGAGCTATTCAAATCCCGTATTCCTTTATACAGGAACTATACAGAATTGCGGGGCAACCTGCGACTGCTTCAAGGAATGGGACATGGAATACTGGAGGAATGACGGGGACTGGAATGTGTCTGTATACATAAACCTCACGACCGGGGTGGGCAACTTCACTTCCGAGAATTTCACGTACAATGCCCTTACTTCCATAAGCGTCAATACCTCAACCATCACCTTTACAGGTATACCGGAGCAGACAGTCAATTCAACAAACGCCTACCCTCTTGAAATCAAAAACACGGGAAACCAGATGGTGAACATAAGCATAAAGGGAACAGACTATGCAGGCCTTGTTAACTCGAGCTATGTGGTAGGCGTGGGCAATTCCACGTACAATGAAACCGCTAATGGGGTGTACCAGCAGCTCACATACAATTATGTGCAGATTTTCGAGGATTTGACACCAGCAGGAACGAAGAGCCTGTTCTTCAAGGCTTATCTACCAGCAGGCTTCATAGAGCAGGATTACCAGAACACGATAGAAATCACGACTTAAAGTAAAGTTAAATTAAAGCAAACCTTCGGTTATTTAAGAGTTTGAATATAATAGATAAGTAACTGGTGTTATCTGATGAGGATAAAATTAGTCATAGGAATTCTGGCTTTGTTTCTTCTAGGAGTTTTTGCCCTCATACAGTCAGATTTTACAGGCTATTTGACTAGGACAGGCCAGCTGTCAATAGGAAACTCGCCGCCCGTGGCTATTAACATTTACCTAAATGACCAGAACGCAACAAACAACCCCAATGACGTCACAATCAATCCCATAGAGAACACCACAAGAAATGTGACAATTAAAGTCACAATACAAGATAACAACGGGAACTGCGACCAGTTCACTTCAAACAACGGAACAGCCTACTTTTGCAATGGAGTGGTTACATGCAATGCTTCCACGGCAAACCACACCATTTCCAATCTTGTGTATAACTCCAGTGACGGGAAGTGGGGCACAGGCGGCATATACTGCAACATGAGCGGAGGACCGGAGGGTTTTTACTTTTATGAACTGAACGGAACGTGGACAGTCAATGTTACTATAGACGATGGCGTAGTTAACGGCACAGCAAATGTAAAGAACTGGACGTACGGTGAGCTTGCGGCCTTCAGCTATGCTACCGACGGAACCGTAGACATGGGGATGCTCACTCTTAGCCAGTGGAACAACGGAACCGGTCAGGATAAGGTAAATAACACAGGAAACATACTCATTGACCTCAAGTGGAATGCAACCAATTTCACAGGACAGAACCCCTCTAACACGTTAAATATAACGGGCTCCAACTATATAATAGATGATGATGCTCTAAGCCCCGATGACACAGGCAATCTCTTGGAAGCCTTTATCAATGAGAGCAGTGACGTTCAAGTCACTTTCGTTCCCGCTTCAGGGCTCCTGAGATGCACAAGCGTGGCCTGCACTAACCAGAATGCAACAATGGACGTTTACTGGCACATTTACATCCCGACCGGTCTGGCTGAAGACACGTACCAGAACTCGATTGAGGTTACAAGTTCATATCACTGAGGTATAGAATGAATCTCAAAAATAGCCTAGGCACATGGTTTGTTTTGGCCATTGTTTTAGGGGTCTTGCTCAGCTTCCACCCAGTCCATGCTCTTGGTGTTACACGGCCTGTTCCTTATGATGTGCAGCTTATGAAAGGCGAGACAGCAGGTTTTGTCTTTGAGATACAGGCAGTCACTTCAGGCGAAAAGCAGCTCTGCTCATATTCAATCAGCGGGCTGGAGCCGCTCCAGGTGGCCTTTGAGGAGAATGAAGCGATTGTGGAAGCAGGCTCTATAAAAAATGTCTATGGAACCGTCACAGTTCCGAGCAACGCGGAAATAAAAACCTATGCTGGAAAACTGAGCGTAAGCTGCGGGGCTTACACAGAAGGCCAGGTCTCAGGCTCCGTGGTCAAGACAACTGTGGGAGGCTCCCCTTTCAATGTAAGGGTTGTTGATGTCAGGAGCCAGGAAATCAGGAACATTGCCCCGCCCGCAGAAGCAGGTTTTGACTATTCAACTATAATAATTATTGTCGCCATTATTATAATAGTAATAGTGGTAACAGGTGTCTACTATAAGACAAGGCTTTCCAAGAAGAGAAGGTAAGATACTTTTACTTTTAGCCCTGTTCCTTTTCCTCCTGATTTTTCTGTCACTTCCGCCAATGCTGGAAGGGCTCTTCATCATAAGCGGCAAAGCATCTGAGATAATCAACAGCATTTTTATCATAAATGCTGTGCCCCCTGAGTATAGCAGCGTGAGCCAAAGCGCATCCGTGATTGAGAGCGGGAATCCGATAATACTTTCCGCCTACTGGTCAGGCAATTCGCAATTGGATTACGCATGGCTTGCCACGAACGAGACGGGCGCATGGGAGAACAATACAGGCGCTTACGGCTCGCCCATGAAGATGAGCGGCTTTTCTGGATGGTCCAATTTCACATGGAATAACCCTTCCTTCCTGGGCGCGGTATACTGGAAGATATGCGCGAACGAGAGCTCAGGGAACATGAACTGCACCCCAACCATGGACTTCCAGGTGGTCGAAGGCACACCTGCACCTCCAGGAGTGCAAGGCGGCGGAGGTCCTGTATCCCCAAAAAATGCAAGTTTTGCTGTTGACGAGGAATTCCTCAAAATATCCGTAAAGCAGGGCGAAACCGTGCTGGCTCATTTGAAAATAAACAATACAGGGGAAACTGCTCTTGATTTCTTTCTAACAGTGGAAAACATGAATAAAAGCGTTATGCTGAGTGAAGACTCATTCACACTCAACCCAGGTGAATCGAAGACAATCACAGTTGCTTTCACAGCCAGGGAGGATACCGCGCCAGAAATATATGCAGGCAGGCTGATAATAAACGCGGGCAACATAACCAAGGCTGTCATGCTGATAATGGCGGTGAAGCCCAGGAAAAGCCTGTTTGACCTTTACGTCAGCCTGCCGGAAATCCCCCTTGTTGTCATCCGCGGGCAGGAGGTTGAAGCCGACATACTAATGTACAATTTCGGGGAAATCAGGCCCGTGGACGTAATTCTTTATTACTCGCTTAGGGATTTCGAGAGCAGGGATATAATCTTCAGCCACGAGACCATAGCCGTAGAAGAGCAGAAGATTGCAAAAAGGAATATAAGAATACCCGAAGGCCTGGAACTAGGTTTCTACCTGTTCTATGCAAAAATCGAGTATAACAACCAGACAGCCACAAGCAGCGGCCTGATAAATGTGGTTGAAAAGAAAGAGATCAAGGAGCCTTATATCAGCTACTGGATTGCTGCAGGATTTGCAGCTGTTGCAATCATATCTCTTCTGATGCTTGTATTCTGGAGAATGCACATGGCATCGCCCCGCACAAGACGTGGAAAGGAGGAAAAACCATCCGCAAGGCTGAAGGAAATGAAGAAAGAGATAGAAATCCTCAGGCTGATGCTAAAGCTTGACACCCTGGCAGAAGAAGGTGGCACAGAAAGGATGGAGAATGACATAGAAAAGCTGAAGTCAGCACTTAAAGCATTTGCAAAGGGCAGGCATTTCGAGAAGGAAGTGATACTGAATAAGGGTGGGGAAAAGGACATCGAGATATCCTTCAAGAATGATGGGAAAGGCTCAAGGGCGACTCTGTGGATAGAGGGATTGCCTGAGAAGTGGTGCTCAGTCTCTCCGAAGTCTGCCTATGCAGGAAGCGGCATGGATGCGAAGTTCAGGGTGAAGTTCAAGGTACCCGGAGATGCAAAAGGGGTTTACCCGTTTGTCTATGCTGCAAAAATGGGCGGCCATCCTATAATGGAAGTGGCATCCCTTGTGATAACAGAAACAGAAAAGGAAATGCTCACGAAAGAGCTGGAAAAAATAAGAATCAAGGTTTCAGAGGCAGAGAAATATTACAGCTAGATTGCTTTTCTTCATGCCTCCACTTCTTCAGCAACGATATCAGTGCCTCTTGCCGTCTCAGTGAACGCGTAAAGGTTCACCTTGTTCCTTACCCATGTGGCTGTCTTGGAATGGCCTGGGAAGTTTATGCTTATCTGGAAACTTTCCGGGCTGGAGAAAAACCTGCTCTCTGTGGAATTGTCAGGAACATCAAGGTTCTGGCTGTTACCATCCACAGTTATGCTCAAAGCCTGGTTCTGGCCCATGAAATTCCCCACAGTCACCTGGACTCCTAGGGGCTGGGGCTCTGTCACGACCCATAGAGACTGGAATTTCACATTCTGCCCGGAAAGCGTGGTTCCCGTGAATCTTGAGAAATCCACAAGACTGCCAGTTCCAGAGCCGGCTTTAACCCCGAGATTCAGTGCCTTGGGGAATTCTGATTCCAGATTGCTTGAAACGAAAGACAAATCATTCCTGTATGCCTGCAGCTGGGGGCCGTAAAGCGGAAGCCCCACGAAGAAAAGCATACAAACCAGGACAGCCCCGAGTATGAAGAACTGGCCTTTCCTTCTTCCTGTTCTTCTCCTTTCCTTGCGCCTGGCTTGCTTCATACACCTCGCCTTGCTATTTTCCAATCTGAAGGCGTCAGCAGACGCCTTCCTTCTCACGTTCACCACAAATATAGCTTGATTTGCATGGGCTGGTAGTTCTGGTTCCCTGAGATTAAATAACTCCCCACCCACACATTCGCTCCCTCAGGCTTCTGCCCAGCACAATTGCCCGAGCGGTCGCAAATCTCTATTGTATGATTCTTTCCGTATATCCTGACTTCTGAATTGAGGGAGCCCCAGTCTCCTGCTTGCGCATAAGGCCTCAGAATCCCCTGCTCATCAAGGCTTTTCAGGGAGCTGTAAGCCTGGAGCGCGAAATCCTCCTGAGAAGGATTTATGTAGCTTTTGCTCACCACAGCAACAAACCCTATTATGATTATGCCTGCAATAACAGCCTCGAGCATGTACCAGAACCCGCGCAAAACACCACCTGATTAATAATTGGGGAGTCTGAAATATAACGTTAAATTATCAATGCAAGTAGTATTCATATAGAAAAATTATTTGTCAAGATAATTTCGGTATTCGGACCGTGGCTGAAAGGATACTCTAGGTTGCTGCTGGGCCTTTGTTTTTACCCTTTCTGGGATAACATACTTTTTTTGAGCAATTGAAACCGCTCTTAGAATCTCATCATCCCAGTCTCCAGCGAGATACCTCAAATATTTCCCCTCGTTTTTCAAAGCTCTCCTAATTTCTTCCGAATATTCTTTTAGAAACATGTCAGTAGGCAACATATCCTCAAAGTCATACCTGTCGGTCAAATAACCAAAAACCTGCTCTAAAGATTTTAAATATCTTCTAAATCTTCTTTTGGCATTCTTGCCTACTCCCGGAAGGCTGTCTGCAGCTATGACAGTTGTTAAAAATTCCCTATCAATTCCCCATCTTAAATAAATATAGTTAAGTTTTGCTTCTAGAAGTTCAGGTCTGAGATTGTCCAAAAAGGTATTCATGGCATAAAATAATCAAAAAGCTATTTAAGTTTGAGTCTTACCTGTTCTTCGCCTTCTCCCACTCTTTCGCTTTGCCCTTCTTGACAGCCGAACTCGAAAGCAGCCCCCACTCCTCCTCAGGGATTTCCAGGAGGTCTTTTAACGGCTCCCATGCATGGTCCCTCACTATCTGCCCCTGCCTTATTATATCTCCAGCCACAGCGCCCTTGACACCGAAGAACTCAGGAGGAAGCTTGTCCGGTTCCACATTCTTCTGGATGTAAGTTATCACATGCCGCAAGGTCTCCACAGACTGCTTGAAAGGATCGTCTCCTCCTCCCCTCTCGTATATAACATAGCAGAGCTTGTCCTTTCCGAATCCCGTCTTTGCAAGATACCATAACAGCTTGTAAACCCTCACATCCCCAAGCTCCAGGGGAAGGTGCGCGTGGCCAGGATTCGGGGCGTTCGCATGGACTGCAACCGCAAGAGTCCCGAAATCAGGTATCTTCTTCAGGATATACTCCATGTCCTTTATGGGGTCCACGCCCTGCGTGGCCATATGCTCAAAATCCACAAGCATCCAGACCTTATCTGTCTTGAGAGCTTTCCTTATGTTCTTCACAGCCACATAAATCTGCTTCTGCTGCCAGAGTACAAACAATCCCGCATGCGAAGGGTCCCTCGCGTCAGGCGTCTCGAAGGTGATTTTCAGGTTCTTGGCAATGTCTATAAGCTCCTGCTTGCCCTTGATCTCCTTGGCGATGAACTCATTGTTCAGCCATTCATAAATTCTCTTCACATGGCCTTCTAGGAATTTCGCTCCCACAGTACCATAGAAGAACTCCTTGAATTTCCTGTCGTTGCTTTTCTGGGCATCATACCATGCCCTGTCAAGCCAACCATTATCCTCATAATTCATGTTGTATTTGGCGAGGTCATCCTTGTACAGCTCTGCCATGTCCACCCATATGGGATCCTTCCTGAAGAACATGTAATGTGCCATTATAATGTAGCCATCAATAACCCCAACCCCTGAAGCCCTCAATTCTTCTGTGCTCCATTTGGAGTTGTTTTTCAGCTTCTCCCTTACCTTTTCCTTAAGGAAGTCATCCACCAGCTTTGACTGGTCAAGGGAAAGCTGTTTCTGGACTTCATCCTTGATTTTCAGAGCCTCTTCAGCGTTCGGCTCCCTTCCATTTTTCTTTATGAACTCCTTATATATTGCATCCACACGCTCCCTGTACCACGATTCGCCTCTCGCTATAGTGGCCTTTGCCGAGACCTCCTGCCTCTCCTTTGTTGTCAATATATCATAAACATAATTGTGCTCTATGGCCCTTTCCTCAACGAACCATTCTCTCAATTTCTCATTCTCCGCAAGTATTTCGGATATGAACCTCCCCTCATGGTCACAGAAGGTCATTGTCAGCTTCCTCCCCGCATAAGTCATGAGCTCCAGCCATATGTTCAGGCACGCATGGAAGTTCACGTATTTTGCCCCTGCAAAAACAGCGGAGCGGATGGACTTCTGCATATGATCATGCGCATCCCTCCATTCCCCGCGTTCAGGGACCTCAAAAGGCATGGTCAGAGAGCCATGAATAAGCACCTCCAACTCCTGCTTCTTTGCTATATGCCTGAGCTCAGTCCCTTCAGTGTCCGTTATCTCATGAGGGACATCTAGCGCAATTTCTATGGCTGAAGTCCCGCGCGTGAGGCCATAGCCAAGCTTCCTCACAGCAGTAGCCAGCTCCTCACCTCTAGCAATGTAGTAAAGTCCGCTTGTGACGCCGAGCTTGAAAGGCATATTATCTAATAATATATTCGTTTACGGAATAATAATACTTTCCAGAAAAGCGCAGAAATCTACTCTATGCCCATAGCCCCTTTTATCACATCAACCATCTGCTTGTAGTAGAAGCCGCTCGCACGGAAGTACATTTTACTGAGCCGCTCGAATAACACGGGCTCGTAAGGGCCCGGCTTCACGAAGAACCTGACAAACCGCATGGCCAGATTGGGCTTGAAATCATCACCGTCAGAAACGTATTTCGGCTTCAGCCCGCCCCAGCGGGAATATCCCTCTTCCTTCTCTTTTTTCTCCTTCCCTGCCTTTTTCTCCTCAAACTCCTCCTCCACTTTCCTGAACACATCCTCCTCAATGCTCCTTGCCCCTATTATCTCGTCCATGTATTTATCCATCCATTTCTGTCTTGCATAGAGCTCGAGCAGGTGTATGAGCAGGCTGTTCTGTGACATCACCCAGATTTTTATCGGATAGTACATTATGTTGTCCATCTCCATGCCTTCGGGCGGCGGGCTTTTCATGGTGCTCAGGATAATCTTCATGTCAAAGAGCAGGTAGTACAGCGCCTGGGATTCCATCTGTGTGCAGTGGCCTGTTTCAGCCTGCTTCGGGTCAAGCGCCTTGTCAAGTATATCCCTGACATCCTTGTCAGTGATGGTCACTCCGTAATGCTTCTCTATCTTCTTCTTCCAGTGCCTGACGAAATCATCATAAGGATCAACGATGAATCCCTTGCTTTTTCCAGACTGCTGTATAACAGCCTCCGGCTTGCCCGCCTCCACAGGATTGAACGGCCTCCACGTCCATGTCCTGACATAAGTCCATGCATCCATCGTCCCGAATCCCGGGGTTGAGAAGGCGTTGTTGACGTAACTCCAGTTCATGCTTCCAGTCCCTTCAGTCCCCTCCCTCATCGCCTTGTATTTGGCAAGGTATGGCTTGAGCCATTTCTTGTACTCGTCTATGGACCTGTTTCTCGCCTTGACCAGGGTCTGTATTCTTGCATACCTCTCCTTTACTGTGGGAAGGAAGAGGGTTTTCCACTCCTTGTAAAGCTCATTCTTTGTTTTCAGAACAGTCGCCTCTGCCTGGGAAACATCAAGCTCCTTCCTTATCTCGCTGACATCCTCCCACTCATCCTTCATCCGTATGAAATCCGTTATTATTGTGGGCCACCTCTTTGCCATAGTCACTAGGGAATAGCCCTCTCCCGTGAAGGCATCCACCCTGTCCACGAAAAGCGACCTCATCACATGCTGGTCCTTCTTCCCCTTTACAAAGTAGTCCAGTATCTCCCTGTACCTCCTGGCGTCATGCTTCAGCAGCTCATAATCAGCAACAGCCTGCGCCACGGACGCGAGGCTGGATTTTATCGCGCCTTCTATCCTCTGTTTCTGGCCAAGCATCTGGTTATAAAGGTCTACATAATTCGGGTTTATCTCAACCCACTCATCCACTTTTGCTATGTTATACCTCATCTTGCCTACCCTGTGGGTGAAGGTCCAGAAAACGTTGGAAGCGCTTCCCCTGAGAGCTGTATAGTCCAGAACGATAAACATCTCCCTCGGCCAGCCCATCACGGCATAACCTACCGGATTCTCCCTTAGTACCCATTTTTGCAGTTCATCCACGACAAGGCCCTGCGGGTCTGCAAGCTTGTCCTCAAGAAACGATTGCTCCATAATTAATTATTGTCAGGGCTGATTAATAACTTACGGCAGGAAAATCAGGGCAATCCCTACAATCCCCGCAACGAATCCGAATAAAACCCCATGCCAGCCATACGGATCTGGCTGGTGCTCCTTAGATGCGGGAAAGAAGAAAACCATGAAAGCCGCAAACAGCAGCAGCAATATCCCGACTATTATCCCAATCCATCCGAACATAATAACTATTTGTCCTGTGAGAAATAAATATATGCTCACCAGCACATAATATAATATAGTGGTGTTTTATGGTTTTTGCAAGGTCCAAGCTCACGATGGAGGACAACTGCTTCGAGGAGGAACCTGGAGTAGTTGAGATGAAGTTCGTGGGACCTAATGTCACAAAAATCTACAAGAAGATGTACGAGTCCATGAAGAACGTGTTCCGCTGCTCTGACGCTGACATACAGGAGACGGAATACAGCTGGGGGAAATCCGAGAGGGGAGACAAGTTCAGCGTAAGATGGTGGATGCACAAGGACATGGACATATTCAGTTATTTTTACATAAGCTTCCAGCTCTCTGGCGAAGGGACGGACAAGGCAGGCAGCGCCAAGATTGCTGTGAGAGGCCTTCTGAGGACAGAATATCCCCAGGATACTGTCTGGCAGAGGTCCCTTTTTTATGAGATGCTAAGGACGTTCTGGCACAGGGCATTCTACCACAGGAAAAGGGAGGAATATGCCGAAGAGTGCCGTCACTCTGTGATACTGTTCGAGAGGAAGATGAAGGAATTCTTCCATGAGATTGCAGTCCAAAGCCAGGTAGAGGAGCACATACCAACATCCTAAAGCCAGCCGAAGGTGCTGAAGCACCTTCTTTCGCAAATCAAGGCGAAATTTCGAGGAGAATATGAGTTCTGAAAACCCGATGGCAAAGGATTTTTGCGAGGGATGCAACAGGATATGCTGCTCTATGCCTGTTATTCTCCCCCAAGAAAAGGAGAGCATAGCCAGGGCAAACAGGATGGGGTTCCTCCAGCAGAGGAGGATTTTTACCAAGCGCGGGGACTACTATATTATAAAAGGAGAGATATGCCCGTTCCTGAAGGAAGGGAACTGCTCTATAGAAGAGATAAAGCCGCTGAACTGCAGGATATTTCCGCTCGCTCTTACAGACCAGGGAAAGGATGCAGAATGGGAAGTCTCGCCTGAGTGCCCCTCATTCCATAAGGTCTCATATGAATTCGTGGAGCATGCGAAAAATCTCGGCCAGCCCCTGATTGAAAAGCACAGGGAGAAAGGCCCCCTGACCTAAGAGAAAGAAGCAGGCTTCCAACTCACAATCGAACTGTGATATCATGGTGAAAACAGAAAAAATCAAAATAATTGATGACTGCCTTGTGCCGGACAGGTATGTATGGCTGACTTACACAGGCCACAATCCCTGGGGAGTGGCAAGACACATAACCAATGAGATAAGGCCATTTTTCCATGTCAGCGCCTCCGGAATGAATAACGGAAGGATAAACTGGGACGTGGTGGGCGAGAACATATCATTTTACTCAATCTGGTGGGTGAAGAAAAGTCTGAGCGGCCATACCATGATGTGGGTTCATATGAAAATAATTGGCAAGAAGTCCAAGGCAACCAACCAGGGGAACTTCACTATGCAGATGAATGCCCAGCTGGAAACAGAATTCGGAGGCTGGGGATTCTGGTTCAAGCCCATATGGCTCATATACTCATACCTCTTCTACCACAGGGTGAGGAGGAAGATGATAGAGAGATGCCGCAACAACGTCTACAACTTCAAGGAGGAGATAAAGAAGCACTTCAACCTCCAGACAGCCGAGGGCGTTCCCACGGCAACAGGAACCTACGGATAGTGCGAATTCATAAATCAGGTGAAACATGGCAAGAGATATAGAGTTCCCCCCGCTTATCCACTGGAGAAGCCTGCTCAAAGGGATACTTGGAGGAAGCCTTTTTGTCGGGGGTCTGGCAAACAATTACGGCCTTATAATCCAGGCCATTCTTGTCCTGTTCGGGTTCATCATACTCCTGGATGGGGTTATGGTCACGGGAAAGGGAGTTTTCATAGTTATCTGCCTCCTCTTTGCAGTAATCGCCGGCGCGGTCACGCTTGTGCTTTCCGCAACAGGTTTCGGGACTCTCTATCTGATTGTGGTTTTCATACTATCAGTTCTGCTTTATCTGGCAATGTACATGAAGCCCATGGAAAAGGCTATCAGAAAAAAGCCGCACGAACGAACTCACGAGTAATAATATCTCCCGCTCTCCTTCTGCTCCCCATCTTTCTGTGAGCCGGGCTTATTGGCACGGGGCCTCCCTGTATGAGGGTCCCTCCTGTAGGTGACTCCCAGGCTCTTTAGCAGCCTGTTCATCCCTTCCTCAAGCGCGCAGGGCTTGAGGCCATGGCCTTTCTTTCCAGGAATCCCCTCAAAAACCATTACCCTGTCAGAAACAGCATCCAGGAACTGCAGGTCGTGGTCCACCACGAAGCAGGGGATATCCTTGCTTTCAGCTAGCTGTCTTATAAGTTTCGCAACCCTCAGCCTCTGCTCCACATCAAGGAAAGCAGAGGGCTCATCCAGAAGAAGGATATCCGCCTCTTGCAGAAGGCATGACGAAATAAAGACCGCCTGCAGCTCTCCTCCGGAAAGCGAATGCATTGTACGCAGGAAAAGCTTCTCCACTCCCAGGTTCCTGAGCAGGGTCCTGTCTTCTGTGGAGAGCTTTTCATTTATATTTCTAATGGACTGTTCAACCGTGTCATTTTGTGCATCCCCTTCAAGCATAATCCTCTGGGGTTTGTATGCAAGTTTTTTCCCGCTAATAGCTTCTCCATTATCCGGCTTTAACAGCCCTGCAAGCATCCGGATGAATGTGGTTTTCCCTGTGCTGTTTGGCCCCAGAATCCCTATAACCTCCCCCATGTGAAGAGTCCCTGGCTCTGTTTTCAGGGAGAAGCTCCCGAGAGACTTCTCGAACCCTGAGAACTCAAGCAGCGGCTTTGTCTTCTCTGAAGTCTTGGCAACCCTTGAGAAAATTATGGGCTCAGGCCTGAACCTCACATTCTCCTCCTGTATATACCCTTCCAGATAGGTGTTTATCCCCACCCTTACACCATAAGGTTTTGACACCACCCCGAAAGTCCCCGGCTTCCCGTAAAGTATGTGCGTATAGTCAGCCAGGTAATCCGCAACCGCAAGATCATGCTCCACAACCATCACCACAGCCTTCTCAGAAAGCTTTCTTATCTCCTTTGCCACAAGCAGCCTCTCGTACGCGTCCAGGTAGCTTGAAGGCTCATCAAAGAAGTAGAAATCCGCCTCTTTTAGCATGGTGGCAGCTATCGCCAGCAGCTGCAGCTCCCCTCCTGACAAGTCTTTAATCTCCTTGTCCAGCATTCCCTGGATTTTGAGGTTTTTCACAACCACCGATTCTGGACCGAAGGTGGCTTCGCCACCTTCCACCTTACTTTCCTTTGCTACTTTTTTCAGCATATCTGAGACCTTCCCCTTCCAGAGCTTTGGGATTATATCCACCTTCTGGGGCTTGTATGCGGAACGGATTTTCTGGAGAGAAAGCTTCTCGAGGTAGTCCTGCAGTTCCGTCCCCTTGAACCTCTCTATAATCTCTTCCCAAGGAATCTCTTTCCTCTTGAGCAATCCTGTATTAGGTTTCAAATTCCCTGAGAGTATGTTCAGGACAGTGGACTTCCCCACCCCATTAGGCCCTATGAGACCTATGACTGAATCCTTCTTCGGGACAGGAATGCGATAAAGAGAGAAGAGGTTCTGGCCGTACCTGTGTATGGGCATCTCATTCAGCTCCGCAGGCAGGTTCACCACATCTATCGCGCTCTTGGGGCATTTCTTCACGCAAATCCCGCAGCCTATGCACAAGTCCTCCCCTATAAGCGGTTTCTTATCCAGCTCGGAGACAGTTATGCATTCCTGGCCTGACCTGTTTATGGGGCAGGATTTCCGGCACAGGTAGAGCCCGCAAGCCTGCGGGCTGCACAATTCCCTGTCTATCACTGCTAACCTGTTGGGTTTTTTCGGTGCCATGCTGGATTATTGAAGCGATGGGTTTATAAAAAGGATTAGCGGAAGGAGGTGGAACAGCGAGAAGGAAGGCGACAGGGTCGCCTTCAGTTCAAGCTGCGACTTTTGCTGTCTTTCGTGTTTTTCCCATATAAAAGGTACCGAAAGGTTTATAAACCTTTCGGTTAATTATTCACTATTAATTAGTGGTTAATATGTCCAGGAGTAAAAACCCCAATTATCTGAACTTTGAGGAAGACCTGAATACCTACATCAAGGAAGACGAAATAAAAGATGCAAGAGTCTTCCGTGATATTGTAAAGGAAGAGGTAATAAAGGAGAGGAAGCTGATATCGAAAGTCGCGACTCCAAGGACTGAAGACGATGATATTGAGCCGCTTGAAAGGGAGACCCCAAAGATAGTGGGAAGCCTTTTTGACAGGATTTTATTCTTGAGGGAGAGGATTGAAGAAATCAGCAAGATGATAGAACTGAGGAAAACCATACACAGCGAGATGACGGAAGAAATAGCGAAAGACGTGAGAGAGAAGGAAGAGATTGAGAAGCGCATGGTTGACATGACTGACAAGCGCAATTTCAAGATGGACATATCCAGCCTGAGGAAGGAAGGCAGGACTGAGACGGTCCGCTTCTGGAAGGACATTCTTGAGCTCAAGAGCGAGCTTCAGGAGCTGCTCGAGCAGTACAAGACTGAGGCCAAGATAGTTGATATTTTCAAGAGCTTGGAGAGTGGGGCATGCTAGACAATCAGGAACGCCTTGTGACGGAAGAGATAAACAGGCTGGTCCCTGTCCTGGGGAAAGACACAGCCTCCAGGATAAGCAGGGCATACCTTCTCGGAGACGAGACCGTGCGCGAGAGGATATGCGAGATGCTTGATACAGTGAAGGCAGCCGTGCTCATGAAAGATGAGCTGAAGGACTCGATTCTTATAGAGCCGCCCCCTGAGAAAATCGCCAGGGATGGCCAGATTTCACTGGGCAATGTCACTTACGGAAGGAAATCCATGTACCCCCTTAAGCTCCAGAAGCAGGCACTGCTCACACATATGGGGATATTCGGCTCCTCAGGATACGGGAAGACCAACATCTCCTACTGCCTGATAAAGCAGCTTTCCCAGGAAGGAGTGCCCGTTCTAATTTTCGACTTCTCCAAGAAGAACTACAGGGACATGATATCCGCAGGCCTGGAGAACATAGACATTTTTACAGTAGGGAAAAACATCTCACCCATAAAATTCAACCCGCTCAAGCCGCCTGAAGGAGTCCTCCTTTCCCAGTGGATGAAGGAGTTCTCCTCTATTTTCGACCATGCATACTGGCTGCTCGGGGGAGGAAGGCATGTGATCCTCAAGGCGCTTGACTCTGTGTTCAAGTCGAACGAGAGCCCGAAGCTTTCTGACGTCAAGGACTGGCTCGAAAAATACGGCTCCAGCAATATGCCTTCCAGGGAAAGGAATTGGCTGGCCACAGCTGAACGCCCTCTGGAATCGCTCTGCTTCAAGGAGCTTGGGCAGGTGTTTGACTGTGACGAAGGCATTTTCCCTTCGCAATTCTTCCAGCCGGGCAAAATCACTATTCTCGAGCTGGACAGCCTGGACAATTCTGACAAGAGCTTTTTCATAGAGATAATCCTCCAGTGGATAAGGGACTGGCTGCTCGCCAGCGGAACCAGGGAAACCCTGAAAGGAGTTATAATTCTCGAGGAAGCCCACCATGTGCTTAACAGGGAGAAATCCAAGAAGCTAGGCTCCGAGAGCGTGATAGACCTCATATTCAGGGAGATTAGAGAGCTTGGAATGGGTATGGTTTACATAGACCAGCACCCCTCGCTTGTCTCATACCCTGCGCTTGGAAACACCTCCACTCATATTTACATGAATCTGGGCCTTGACACCCAGCATTCCTCTGACGTGCAGGACGCGAGCAGCATGCTCGGCCTTAACTATGAGGAGCAGGGAGTCCACATAAGAAAGCTTCCCGTAGGCCACGGATTCATGCTCTGCAGGAACTCTTCCTTCCCGAACCCGTTCACAGTCTCTTTCACCGAGTTCAAGGTGAAGAAAGGTTCTGTCACGGATGAGCACATAAAGAGGATCATGCAGCCAAGGAACCCCATAATGAGCACATTCCCGTCAAAATTCCCAAAAGCCCAACAGCCCGAGAAAATTGACATAATGGAAACTGCAAAAACCCTGCAGTCCGGGGAATGGGAGATAATCAAAATCCTCGGCTCGGGCCACGCCACCTTCGCCTCGCAAATCTACAGGCTCGTCCGCGTTTCAGGAGGCATATTCAAGAAGCGCGCAGAAAAGCTCATGGAAAAAGGCGTGATAGGCATGAGCTCCGCAAAGATCCGCAAGAACAGGATGAATTATTATTACCTCACAGAGCTGGGAGAGAAGATATTCCAGAACGCGTTCGCTGGAGAGAAGGTCAAGAGAATAGAGCTCATTAGCATGAAGGGCATACTTGAAACCCTTTCAGAGGATTCCTGGAAATGCTCGCTTGAGAAAGATATTCTCACACTCAAGAAAGGAAACCAGAACCTCAAAATTCACCTCAAGAATTCCATTGACATGAAGGGGTTTGATCCCAAGGAGACATTTTTCCTTTGCTCATCTCCAACCGTGAAAAACATCCTGCTCCAGAGCGCGGCCCGCCTCTCAGCAGACTTCCGCAAGGGCTTCACAATATTCATATCCACTGTGAAAGAGTTCGAAGATACAGGAGAACTGGAAGAGATAGAATTCCTCGCTTAGACCACGCGAGGCATACAGCAGAAGTTGGCTTTGCCAACTTCGAATAGTATAAGCGAAAGGATGTGCAGCTGTCTCTGCATATCCCGCTAACTATACTCACTAAACATCAATTCAAGCAAACAACAATCAAATTAAACGAAAACGTTTAATTCGATGCACTGAAGTTCCAAAAGGAAATCAAAAACCATCCGGCGCTCGCCAAAATGCAGAAGTTGCCCAGCAACTTCCTATAAAAACAGGCGTCTTTCGTGCCGGTTTCAGATAGATTTAATTCTAATCAAAGGCTGTCTTTTGCAGTCTTTTGCATTAACTAACCAAGTCTTGCGTTGACTTTCACAAAATTCCTTGAAAGGAGGGATGAATCATGCCTACAACCGTTGAAGAGTCAAAAAAGAACGCCAAGGTCATTGATTCTGAGATTCAGGCGTTAAAATCCGGTCACTGGCATTTCTTTAACCGGGTATACAAAGACTTCTGGGCTCATGCCAGGGAAATATCAGAAATGTTCAAAACATTGAAACCTCTCCGCAAAGAGGACAGAGAAAGGCTCTGGGACAGATTCAGTTCAGTTTGCGAGGAGGTAAAAAGAAAGCAGAATTCCGAGCATGAAAATCTAAAGACTAAATCCGAGCAACACCGCAATTCCATTCTTAGTAAAATTGAGAGCGCAAGGCCATGCACTTTGTTCGGGTTAGATCCCCCCGATGTCGATGAGATGAAAGCTCTCGGACAAATCCTTCGCGATGCAGGAAGAATGTTATCGGATCACAAGACAGAGATGTATGGAGAACACAAGCAAGAATGCTTCAGTAGAATCCAGGAAATAAGAAAAATCCATGATATCTGGTGGGAACATCTAAAAAGGCATAGGGCGCAAAGGCATCAAGATTTTCAGGCAAGGGTGAGAGCGAATATGGATCGCAATTACGAGCGCCACCGCAAAGCGACTCAGGCATTGGAAAGCTGCAGAAGGCATGCGGACAAATTGCGTGATGATATTGCTTCTGCATGGAATGACGATTGGAGAGACAAAGCCGAAGGATGGTTATCGGATCTGGAAGATAAGATTAGAGACATCGAGAAGTCTATAGAGCGAATCGAGGATTGGATTAGAGAAGACGAGGAAAAGCTCAAGTAGAGGCTTTAAACCTAGACTTCTCAGCAAAAAGAAAGGAGGAAACACAAATGAAGAAGGCAGTTTTCATCTTAATTCCGTTTCTGCTCATTCTTACGACAGTTTATGCTGAGGAACCTAAAGAACCTAAGATTGAGGGTCTAATTGTTCTAAAAAATGATTGGATCCCCAAACCAGGTAATGATATCCCCTGCCTCTCAACACATTTCAAATACAAGTCTTTAGGAGGAGGTTTTGACTTGCGGTACTATAACAGGGGGAAAGTGACTGAATTCCAGCCCTACATTACCATGAACAAGGGTCCATGGTATGCACTGGTTGGATACTCTGTCGACGCAAATAATGTACAGTATGCCCAAACAGGCATCTGGTACATCAAAAACTTCGGCAAGCTCAACATTCTTGCGGACGTGAGGAACTGGTGGTCCCTGGATACAGGAAAGGCCAAGAGCTACTTTGATCCGTTCGTCCAGGTTCTGTACCCCTTTCCGAAAGCATGGAATATAGATAATAAATTGTACTTTGGTGTGGAAGGGGAAATAAACCACTGGTGGAGTGGCCCGAGTCACAATTGGTATCTGATAGGCCCAGTCGTGGGATGCAACATAACGAAAAACCTTGCCGTTTTCGTGAGAGCCTCACACGAATGGAATGTCAAGGAGGATGTCATGGAAAGGGCGTACAGGATTCGAACTGGGCTGATTGTGAAGTTCTGACCCAAGCAAATTCTGAAGAAAGGAGGAAAATTATGGAACCAAAAAACAAAATCAGAGCATTTTGGGCTGGAGCAATCCTTATTATCGCAGCTTTTGATTTTGGTGCTTTCCTACTCATAGCATCGTTTGTTAGCGATTTAAAGGAGCTCTGGGAAGGAAACATAGCAGATTTCGTGTTTATTTTTATTCTGGTTGTAGGTTGTTTGGTGGTTGTATTTGCTAATATAATTGCCTTTGCAGAAACCAAAGGATTTATCACAAAAAAATGGAAGCCCAATTCCAGGTGATGAAAGGAGGTGATTATTTGCCGGCTGAGGTGAAGTCGCGCAGTTAACATTTGACATTCGCCAACAAGGCGAGAAAGGGGAACAAAATGAAAA
>Ga0153915_10001578_pt1 | contig 20893 bp, 16 predicted proteins | sample Opewatmetagenome_2_FD_107003 | JGI IMG/M metagenome (GOLD analysis project Ga0153915, IMG submission 107003) | Freshwater wetland microbial communities from Ohio, USA - Open water 3 Core 3 Depth 3 metaG | ecosystem: Environmental > Aquatic > Freshwater > Wetlands | place: USA: Ohio, Lake Erie...
ACGACGAGCGTCTGCAGCACCTTGCGAAGCTTCGCCCCGAGATGTGCTCCTTCGATGCCGGCACTCTCAACAGGTCCAACAGCTTCATTTTCGAGAACCATCCCCGTTTTCTCGAAAAGCTCTGCAAGACTGATCTCGAATATGATGTTAAGCCCGAGATCGAGGTTTTTGACACCGGCTTTATGGGCAACACCGCCTTCTATATAAAGAAACACGGCCTGAAGACCCCTACGCACTATCAGTTCATTATGGATGTTCCCGGCGGTATAGACGGAACTGTAAAGAACCTTGCTTTCCTGGTAGATATGCTTCCTGCAGGTTCCACATGGTCTGTCTCCGGGATAGGAAAGAGCCATCTGCCTATGCTCCTGGCCGCTCTGGCTATGGGCGCCGACGGCGTTCGCGTTGGCCTTGAGGACAATATCATGTATGGCGTAGATAAAAACGGCAAAAAGACCGTCGGCACCAACGAGCAGTTTGTAAAGCGCGCCGTTGAGCTGGCCAAAATTGCCGGACGCGAAATCGCCACCGCTCAGGAAGCGCGTGAGATCCTTGGTATCACCAGAAAGTGCCTGTAAGACACTAATCTATTAATCTATTTATATTGGAGGATATTACTATGGCCTATATGCCGCTTGATAAAAGCAAGATGTATCTTGACAGGAACAAGATGACAAAAATTTACGATCTCAGCATGCCCTGGGGCGTCGACACGCCCCTGTGGCCCTTCCCCGGCCCCCGCCAGGACCTTGTTTTCCCCCGCGGCCAGTATCTGGGTCGTTTCCACAAGCGCACCATGACCTATACCGGTACGCTCCACGCCGGCACCCACATGGACGCACCTAACCACGTCCTTCATCCTGAGGAGGTCGACCGTGAGCGCAACGGCTATTCTCTCAACGAGATCCCACTTGAATACTGCATCGGCTCCGGCGTCATCCTCAACATGCGCCATCTGAAGGACGAGTTTGAGAAGAACTTCGGCGACGGCTTCAACGGCAATCTGTGGAAAATACTGATGCCCGAGGATTTCGAGAAGGCATGCAAAAAGGACGGCCTTGAGATCCGCCAGAACGACTGGGTAGTCGTCAACACCGGCTGGCAAGACTACTGGAGAATGAACAACGACAAGTACTATAACTACTATGCCGGCATGGGTCCCGAGGTCGCACAGTGGCTCATCCACGAGAAGAAGATCAAGGGCATCACCGGTACATGGGGCGCGACCGACTCTCCTCTGTGGCATGCTCCCCTCAAAGAGCAGATGCCCTGGCTTGACACCGCGTATCGCAAGGCTACCGGCAAAGACCCCAATATTGAGTTCCCGGATTACGAGCCGTGCCACCGCATGTTCATGCAGGCAGGCGTCTGCACCGTCGAGAACGCCGGCGGCGACGTTGATCAGGTTACCGGCAAGCGCATGACCATCGCTGCCTTCCCTTTCCGCTGCGAGATGGCAGACGGCGGATTCGTTCGTCTGGTCGCCTGGGAAGAGGGAAAAATTTAACTTTGAATAATTTAAAAGATACTATCCGGTCCTCCGCAAGTTCCGAATAGATAATCAGCGGTCGGATAGCTGTATTTTAAGATATCTGACCGCTGATAACTTATTAACAATAGAGTAATGAGCATTTAATATATTAATTTTATTTTCGGAGGAATTATGTTCAGACTAGATAATAAAACAGCAATAGTCATCGGAGGCGCCGGCGGTTTAGGCGAGGCCTGCGCTGCTGCACTGGCAAAACAAGGGGCAAAGGTAGTTGTAGCCGATATGAATCTGGAAAGGGCAAAAGTAGTCGCAGACCAGATTACATCAAACACAGGTTCCGAGGCCATGGCCATGCCGGTTGATGTCGGGAGCGAGGAGAGTGTCTCAGAACTGGCGAACAGCGTAGTAAAAAAATATGGCACGATCGACATCCTGATCAATGCCCAGGGGATCAATGCCAAGATGCCTGCAACTGATATCAATATGGATACCTGGGACAATCTGTTTCGGATTAACGTAAGGGGTGTTGTCCTTCCCTGCAAGGTCATAGGCAAGATAATGGTTGAGCAGAAACACGGCAAGATAGTCAACTTCTCCTCAGTCCGTGGGATCCGCGGGACAGATGGCGGCAACGTGATGTACGGCGCCACAAAGGGATCGGTGGATATGATCACGCGCATGCTGGCAGCTGAATGGGCGCAGTATAACATCAACGTGAACGCCGTCGGTCCTTCTGTTGTAATGACTGAGATGAGCAAGAAGAACATTCCACCTGAAAGACAGCAGATCCTGCTTTCAAAGACGCTTTTCAAGAGATTCCTCGGACCGGAAGACGTGGCAGGGGCCGTTGTCTATCTGGCATCCGACGAGGCCAAAAACGTAACAGGCCAGATCATGTATGTTGACGGCGGACTTACCGCAGTAGGTTGAAAGGAAGAATTATGAAGCTTGAAGACATTAAAAAAATATTAGTAGTCGGCGCAGGAACAATGGGTCATGGCATAGCCCAGGCCTTTGCCGCCGAAGGGTACAACGTATCGCTCTTTTCCCGCACCAGGGAGACCCTCGACAGGGCCGCAGCACTTCTGGAGACGAGCCTTGCCACCTTTGCGGGCGAAGGACTTGTTGACGGTGACAAGATCCCTGAGATCATGGGCCGGATCAGCATGACCCAGTCTCTTGAGGAAGGCGCCGCAGATGCGGACATCGCCTTTGAGACGGTTGTTGAAAACAAAGATGCAAAAATCGATATATTCGATAAACTGGACAGGTTCTGTCCTGAAAGGGCCCTGATTGCCAGCAATACGACGGCCCTGAATATCTTTGATTTTGTAAAAACGGGAAGACCCGACAAGGTCCTTATCGGTCACTGGTATACTCCGCCGCAGCTCATACCTCTGGTGGATATAGTGAAGGGACCTGAGACCGACCCGGAAAATGTCCAGCTTATGGCGGCCCTGATCAGGAAGATCGGCAAGACGCCCCTGGTCATGAATAAGTTCAGTTCAGGTTACGTTGTCTCCAGGATACAGATCGCAACCCTTAGAGAGATCTTCTATCTCCTGGATAATGATATTGTCACGCCTGAGGGCCTGGATGACGCAGCCAAGACCGGGCTTGCCCTTAGGATGATGGTCATAGGGCTTGTGCAGCGCATGGATTTCGGCGGTCTTGATCTCTCCTACAAGAATGTAACAAATCCCTATGTCCAGAGCACCCTGACGCCGCTGGACTACAAGCCAAAGAAGCTCGAAGAACTTGTGAAGGCTGGGCATCTGGGAGTAAAGACCGGCAAGGGGTTCTATGATTACAAAGGCCGAAGCGAGGCGGAACTCTGCGAGGAGCGGGATATCAAATTGATCAAGATGCTGAAGGCCTTTAAAGCCATGGAAGAGGGCAAATGAATGATAAGACGCCACGCAATACCAACGGAGAAAGAAAGATAATAAGGGGACTGGGCTTCTGTTCCACGACCGCCGACAGCAACAGCGTTCAGGTCGAGGTTGACGACGACAGGATCATCAGGATCAGGCCCCTTCATTACGATTGGGAGTACAAAGATCTTAAGCCCTGGAGAATGACCGCCAGGGGCAAGACCTTTCAACCTCCTATGAAATCCCTTATTCCGCCGTTCAGCCTCGGCTATAAAAACCGCGTCTATTCCCCCAACAGGGTGCTTTATCCGATGAAAAGGGCCGACTGGGACCCTGAGGGAGAGAGAAATCCCCAAAACAGGGGCGCCAGTAAGTATATCAGGATCTCCTGGGATGAAGCCCTGGATATCATTGTGAAAGAAATAAAGAGAATAAAAACGCAGTACGGCATGGAGGCCATCCTCTCCCAATCAGACGGGCATGGAGAGACGAATTGCGTCCATGCTGCGCACGGGACCCATCGCAAACTGCTCAATCTGCTGGGCGGCTACACGCTGCAGACCAGGAACACAGACAGCTGGGAAGGCTGGTACTGGGGCGCAAAGCATGTGTGGGGCTGCGAGACAAACGGTTTTATGGAACCTGTGACTAATGTGGTCTGGGACGTTGCCAAAAATTCAGACGCCATCTTTTTCTGGGGCTGCGATCCTGAAACTACCCCGTGGGCCTTTGACGGACAACTGGCAAGCCGTTTATGCTACTGGTTTACCGATCTTAAGATCAAATCCGTCTATGTATGCCCTGATCTCAATTATGGCGGTTCAATCCATGCAGACAAATGGATACCGATACTCCCCAACACCGACGCTGCACTCTACCTGGCAATCGCCTATATGTGGATGACAGAAGGAACCTATGACAAAGAATATGTGAAGACTCACTCCGCAGGTTTTGATAAATTTCAGGAATATGTCCTGGGCGTTGAAGACGGGATTCCCAAGACCCCAAAATGGGCCGCCGACAAGGTCGGGGTCCCATCCTATACAATCAAGGCCCTTGCAAGGTACTGGGCCAGGCACAGGGTAAGCATCGCAATAGGGAACGGAGGTCCGGGCATAAGGGGGCCCTATTCCACGGAACCGGCCAGGTTGCAGGTCTTGCTCCTTGCCATGCAGGGACTGGGCAAGCCGGGTGTTCACCAGTTCAAAATGCTTGAATGGGGATTATATAACCAGAAGACAAAATATCCGCTCCCCTGGCCGAAATACATCCCTGACATATACAATGTCCAGCGGGGGTGGAAATACACTGATACTCCGCGCCAGTTTATTCCCAAGGATTTGATACATGACGCCATACTCAGGCCTCCAATAACGTGGTACGGAACAACTCTCTCGCGCGATTACACAGACCAGCAGTTTATAAAATACCGGTTTCCCCTGGAGGACGGGACGGAGATACATATGATATGGACGGACAGCCCTTCATGGATGACCTGCTGGAACGATACCAATGATTTCGCGCGGGCCTTCAGGAGCCCCAAGATCGAATTCATACTTGCCCAGCATCCATGGTTTGAGAACGACTGCCGTCTGGCGGATCTTATCCTCCCTACTCAGACGGTAATGGAGTGCGATGACTTCGGCGTGGAGGCCATGAGCGGACAGTTCTGCGCCGTATTCCCTGAGCCCAGGGCCATCGAACCGCGAGGGGAGTCCAAGAGCCACTTTGAGATCGTTTCCATGATCGCCGAAAGGTTCGGCCTTCTTGAAAAATATACAGAGGGCAAGACAGTGGAAGAATGGATCAGAAAGGCCTATGAAAGCTGCGGGGCCGCGAAAGAGATAAGCTGGGAGGAACTTAACGACAAAGGATATTATGTGGTTCCTCATGATGAGAATTGGGAGGAATATAAGCCGGGGCTCTCCCCTTTTTACGAAGACCCGGAAAACAACCCCCTGAGCACCCCTTCCGGCAAAATTGAGTTCTACTCCGAAAGGCTGGCAAGGCACTTCCCTGACGACATGGAACGCCCACCTGTCCCCCATTGGATACCGAGGGGCGGCCATCACCAGGAGAGCCTTGAATGTGAAAGATCTAAAAGATATCCCCTGCTGGTCATGTCCAATCACCCCAGGTGGAGGACGCATTCACAGCATGATGACATGACATGGCTCAGGGAAATCCATACATGCAAGGTAAAGGGGCCTGACGGCTATCTCTATGAACCTGCATGGTTTAATCCGAAGGAGGCAGCCCTGAGAGACATCAAGGACGGCGATATCATTAAGATATTCAATGAGAGGGGCGCCTTGCTTGCAGGGGCGCTGGTGACCGAAAGGGTCAGACCGGGCGTAGTATATATAGATCACGGGGCCCGATGGGATCCGATTATCTTGGGCGAACTCGACAGAGGCGGGGCCGTAAACACCATAACACCTCATAAAACAACATCAAAGAACGCAGCAGGCATGGTATCCAGCGGTTTTCTTGCGGAGGCAGCGAGGGTTGACCTGGATGAGATCAGCAAAAGGAATCCTGAGGCCTTTGAAAGACCTTATGACCCTGGGGCAGGTCTCATGATGGAACGAATTATGTGTCGGGACAAATAAGAATGGACAAGGTTTTAGTGAACGATGCATTAAGAAAGGTGCTGGAACATATCCCTGTAATGGATTTCGAGGAAAAATCCATTTCTGAATGTATCGGTCAAATCTCAGCGGAGGATATATATGCTGATTTCGACCTTCCGCTGATTGATATTTCAATCCCTGACGGTTACGCGGTGATTTCGGATGACATCAAAGGGGCGCGCAGGGATACCCCGGTCGTCTTGCGGGTAATCGGAACAGTCAGCGCCGGACATCCGTCTGCAAAAAAGGTCAAAGCAGGCTCAGCTATCCGCATTATGACCGGAGCAGTTATCCCAACAGGCGCGGATTGCGTTGTAAGGTTCGAAGACACTGACGAACCCATGAATAAAAAAGAGGGTAACGGCAATACGCCTAAAGAGGTTAAAATTTATAAGGAGGCGATGCCTGGAGAAAATATTCGCGCCGCCGGCAGCAATATCCGGAAGGGAGATCTTGTAATGTCCGGAGGAACGGTTGTCGGCCCTACCCAGATATCGGCGCTTATATCGACAGGAAGGAATAGATTAAAGGTTATTCGCAAACCGGTCTTGGCAATAATAGCCACAGGGGATGAACTGATCAGCGCAGGGAACCCGCTGTCTCCGGGCAGGGTATATAACAGTAATGCTGAGTCGTTAGCCGCGCTTATATCGTATTATGGCGGGATCCCGAAAATCATGGGCATAGCCCGTGATAGAGAGGCATCCCTTTTGTCAAAATTTAAAAGATGCATGAATGCGGATGCCATTGTCACCAGTGGAGGCGTTTCTGAGGGCGACTATGACCTTGTCAGGCGTGTAATAGGAAAGATCGGAAAGGTCATTTCCCCTAAAATAAACATGGGCCATGGAACGGTGGCCTTCGGCGTAATCAAAAAAGATAATGCCGGGGAAAAAGATGCAATACCGGTTTTTTCCCTATCCGGGCCGCCTTCCGGTTGTTTGATAAATTTTATAATCCTGGTCAGGCATGCAGTGCTGAAAATGCGGGGGCATACTGATACAAGTCATCCCATGGTTGAGGCCGTTGCCTTGGATCAGATCAGCAGCAGAACGTCCAAGGGTTTTATCAAATGGACATTCCTTGAAAAGGTAGACGGCAAATACATCGTAAAACTGAATTTTACAGATAATCCGATGGATTTTACTTCCATAGTAAAAGCCAATTCTGTTACTATGATTGCTGGAGATGCAGTAATCAAGGCCGGGGACAGAATCAATGTCTTGCCGCTTGAATGGCGTTATTAAAGCGTATTAACAAAACAGGGGAGGATGTTTTTATGGAAAGCAACATAACACTTGATGTATTGCCGAAGGATGGCAACCGCATTGTGGAAGAGCTTTCAAAAGGCAATATGGTTGCCGCCCGTTCAAAAAATAATTTCATGTACGTTCTGGATGATGGCGGAGACTATCGACTGTTTTCCCACACCCCGGGAACACCGAACGGCGGTCGTAACAGTTTTCCAAAGAATGAAAAGAACACCGCGATTATCAAGAGCTTCGCCGAGATGTCGGACGCCCTGTTCCTGGTGGAGTTTGACAGGAAAATGAATCTTTTCGGCGTACTTGCAAGCGCCGAGGAAGGCATACTGAACATGTATCCCGGCAATGACAGGGACGCGGACGAGACGGTTGAGTTCTTTGTTCCGAATATAAAACCAAAAAATAAGGAGGTCTCAGCAAATGTGTAATACTGACTATGCGGGAAAGTTTTCATCTTCAATAACGACCTGGCTGGGCGATTTTGAAGGCGACGTGACCTGCGCTCTGCAAATCTGGTACGAGTGCCTTGGCGGAATGGGGACTCCAAACCCCGCTGAAGTAGCGGCCATTGAGGAAATCGTTGCGGGCGCAAAGGGCTGGAAGCCGGCAGGCAATGTGCGCTATGAAAAAATGGGGCAGCAGCGCAGCTTTAAACGCACAGCGCCGAAAAACGCCATGACGCCTGCGCACATCATGGTTCAGCACCTGTTCAAGCTGAACAGCCTGTACCGTGCTCCTGACGGAAGGGTGTTAAAGGTCGTGCTCTCGGAGGTCTACAATCTCCGCTGCTTCGAGGTTGTGAACGGCAATCTGGTCGGCGGATTGATTAAGATACACCCCACCTCCGACTTTGCAAAATCTCTTATCGAGGTGTAAGGAGGAAAGATTATGACAGAAAAAGTAACGCACAGCATATGTGTAGGCGGACCTATCGCCATACATACAGTAGACGGCGTCATACGTCGTATACGCCCGATCGTCTTCGATGATAAGGACCCCAAGGGATGGGTCATCAATGCCCGTGGAAAGAAATACACCCCCCTTCGCAAGTCCTCTCCGGCCTTCATAGCCCTGACGGAGAAGAACAGGGTCTATTCCTATGACCGCATCCGCTATCCCATGATACGCGAAGATTTTGAGGAGACTCCGGACGGACAAAACCGCAATACTGACAACCGGGGCAAATCCGGCTATCGTCGCGCAACATGGGATGAAGCCCTTAACCTCGTGGCCAGAGAGACAAAGCGCATCCAGGGCGCCTACGGCAAGGAGGCCGTCACCGCCATAACCAGTTCACACCACAGCTGGGGCCTGTTGGGCTACAAACTGTCCTGCTTTGGCCGCTTCTTCCGCATGCTGGGTTATACCGCCATCATGGACAACCCCGATTCATGGGAGGGTTTTACCTGGGGCGCCCCGCACACCTACGGCTACTACTGGCGTCTGGGCGGGCCCGAGTCTTTTGACATGCTTGAGGACGCACTTCAAAACGTAGAGACCATGACAATGTGGTCGCATGATCCGGATACCACCCGCGGCGGTTATGCGGGCAACGAGTCCACAATGTGGCGGCACTGGCTGGACGACATGGGCGTGCAGTTCATCTATATCGATCCATTCAACAATTTTTCCTCAGTCAAGCAGGCGGACAAATGGTTCGGCCCGCGTCCCGGCACCGACGCCGCGCTTTGTGAGGGGATAGCCTATGTCTGGCTGACAGAGGGGACATATGACAAGGAATACTTGGCAAAACACGCCCACCGCTTCGACGAGTGGGCGGACTACATCCTGGGTAAAGGTGTTGACCGCAAGCCCAAGACCCCATCGTGGTGTGAGTCCGAGACGGGCATACCCGCCGCCGATATAAAGGCCCTTGCCCGCCGATGGGCAGGCACCAAGACTATGGGCGGCTCCGGCCTGCGCGGAGGCTTCGGCGGCGTATGCCGCACCGCCAACGGCACGGAATTTGCCAGAATCATGATTCAGCTCTTTGCCATGCAGGGCATGGGCAAGCCCGGTCAGAACATGTGGTCCGCCTCCACAGGAGCGCCCATGGACTACAACTTCTGGTTCGGCGGCTATTCCGACCCCCTTTCTCAGATCTCCAATCAGCCTATAGCCGACCACACGGCGGTCAATTGTGTCAATCAAAAGCTCTACCGGCCCAACCTGCCCGACGCCATCCTCGAAGGACATTATGAGTGGTACGGCGATGGCTTCTGCGGCGGAGGCGTCGATATTGAGTTCACGGAGCACATCTACCCCGAGCCGGGCTGTTCCAAGGTGCATATGTTCTGGCGCTACGGTGGCACCTTCATGGGCACGATGCTGGACACCAACAAATGGGTGCGCATGTACCGCAGCCCGGAGCTGGAATTCGTCGTCAACCAGGACATCCACTTCCACGGCGAGGCGCGCTTTGCCGACGTTATCCTTCCGGCCTGCACCAACCTGGAGCGCTACGACATCGGCGAGTACTGCAACTCCGGCAATGGCGGCTATCAGAGCCATTCCCAGACCGGATGCAGCTGGCAGATTATCGTGTTCCAGAACAAGGCCATAGAGCCGCTCTGGGAGTCGCAGTCCGACTACTGGATCTTCTCCCAGGTCGCTGAACGTCTCGGCTGGGGCGATGAATTTACAGAAGGCCGTACCGAGCTGGATTGGTGCAAGCGCTTCTGGGAAAAGTCCGACCTCTGTGATAAGATCTCATGGGAGGACTTCACCAAAAAGGGCTACTATATCGCCGGTGTGCCGGAGAACTGGGAGCGACATTATGGTTTTCGCTGGTTTGCAGAGGGCTATCCCTGTGATACTCCTAACCACAAGCCATTCCAGGAGGAGGGCAAGCTGGGAACTTTTACCGGCAAGTTCGAGTTCGTCTCCGAATCCCTGCTCTACTATGCGCCGGATGACGAGGCGCGCACGCCGGTAGCCACCTATAAGCACAGCTGGGAAGGCCATCATTCCATTAAGGCGAGAAAGTACCCCTTTCACCTTATCTCACCCCACCCCAGATTCGACTACCACACTCAGCACAACAGCTCCACGCCCTGGTTATGGGAGATACGGGAAAACCGGAAATATATTAACGGCAACCCTTACCTCGTCGCACGCATCCACCCGAAAAAGGCTAAGGAAAAGGGCATCAAGGACGGCGATCTCGTGTTATTGTTCAATGAGCGCGGCAGTGTCGTCTGCGTCGCACGGGTCACCTACCGGGTTGAAGAGAACACCATCCACGCCTATGGCTCGTCGCCCATATACAACCCCGTCCTGCCGGGCGAGACATCCATGGACATCGGCGGGTGCGTGAATCTCCTGGTCCCCGGAAAGCTGATGGGTTCCATGGTGCCGGGCATGGCGCCCAATTCAACCATGATGGACATTTGCAAGTACGAGGGGCCCATCCCGGACAGCCAGCTCTTTGAGCACAAGCTGGATATGGTGGCCAAAGAGGCAGACCCGGACGCCGAGACCTGTATGGATATCATCCTAGGTCACGGCTTCGAGTCGATACAGGAAAAGGCCAAAAAGGCATATTTACAGAAACAAAAGGAGGCCAAGTGACTATGAGACGAGGTATAGCGATTGATTCCCGAATGTGCATGTCCTGTCATTGCTGCTTTACAGCCTGCAAGGACGAACACTGCGGTTATGACACGGCGTTGTCGAAGCGTCAGCCCATGATGGGTCAGTTTTGGATAAACATCCAAGAGTGGGAGCGCGGCGACAGCTCGCGCCTTATAAAAACCGCCACCGTTCCGACACCCTGTTCCCACTGTCAGACCCCTGCCTGCATGGCAGCGGCGACAGTCAAGGACGCTGTTTACAAAAGGCCGGACGGCATCGTCATCATCGACCCCGAGAAGGCAAAGGGGCAGAGACAGATCGTCGACGCTTGCCCCATCGGCGCCATATACTGGAACGAGGAATATGATATTCCGCAGAAGTGCACCATGTGCGCGGAGCTGCTGGATGATCCGAACTACATGTCCTACCTCCCTGCAAGGCTCAAGGTCCCCCGCTGTGTAGAGGCATGTCCGAACCACGCGCTGATATTCGGCGATCTGGATGATCCCGAAAGCGAGATCTGCAAGGTCATAGCCGCAAATCGCGTGACCCAGCTCGAGCCGCTGGAGGGCCGGGAGACGAACGTCATCCACCTCAACATCCCCACGGTATTTCTCGCCGGAACCGTATACTACCCCAGGGAGACAGAGGAGGTATGCATCGGCGCAAAGGTAAAGCTGACCTGCCGCGAGACAGGAGAGACCCATGAGACGGTCACCAATTATTTCGGCGACTGGGAGATTGAGTGGTTGCCCAAGAGGAAGACCTTCGGCATAGAGATTAGCATGGACGGCTACAAGCCCGCACTTTATACCGCCTTTACCGATGTCGACCACTATGTCGACATGACTTATCTGGAAAAGGCGTAAGCGGCATTGTAATCCCGTTGGACAGCCTTCCATTCAGTCGGGAGAATGTGATCCAGGATTCGAGGGTTCAAGGATTCAAGCGTAATTGCTCCTTGTGCCCTTGAATCCTTATAATTAATTGAGGACTATTATGCCTGAAATAGTGAAATTCCAGTTTGGTATTTCAAATATGTATCTGATTAAAGATAGGGAAATGATCCTTGTTGATACCGGACTTGAGAAAATAAAAGAAAAATATAACGATGCCTTTTTAAAATCAGACGTGAATTTAGAGGATATAAAGCTTATAGTAATTACCCACGGCCATACCGATCATTTCTCCTTTGCAGGAGAACTGAAAAAGATGACAGGCGCCCCCGTGCTCTGCCACAGACTTGCTGTAACAGCCCTGAAGACAGGAAAGAGCCCGGAATATGTCCCAAGGGAAGAAAAGGGGAAAGAATTTCTTGAACTTATCGGCACGCTGGATCTTACGCCCTACGGCCCTGTAGATCCTGATTTGACCTTTGAGCACGAATTTGATCTGACGCCCTACGGTGTCTCAGGGAAGGTAATTCATACTCCGGGCCACAGCGATTGTTCATCCTCTGTAGTCCTGGATTCAGGCGAGGCATTTGTAGGGGATATGCTGATCGATTCGCCCTTTACAGGGGAGATGAGACTCCCTTATTTAGCCTCCGATGAATCAAGACTTTTTGAGAGCTATAGAAAGCTCCTGGGTATAGCCAAGATATTTTACGGAGGGCACGGGATACCTTTTTCAAAAAAGGAGATGCTGGAGCTTATTCGCAAAGACAAATCCCCTGAGGCTAAAAGATTATAAATTAAGATGGGCAAGGTTCTTATCATAGATATTTCCAAGTGCAACGGTTGTCATAACTGCCAGGTCGCCTGCAAAGACGAACATGTGGGCAACGACTGGTATCCTGTTGCAAGGCCACAGCCGCTGACCGGACAGTTCTGGACAAAGGTCACGGATAAGGTCAGGGGATCTGTTCCCAAGGTTAAGGTATCATATCTCCATAGCATCTGCCGTCACTGCGATGAAGCCCCATGTATCAGCGCCTGCCCTAACCATGCTATCTATAAGAGACCGGACGGAATAGTAATCATCGACCCTGCAAAATGCAAGGGAAACAAAGGCTGCATAAGGGAATGTCCATACGAAGGCGTGATTTATTTCAATGACGAGCTTAATATTTCCCAGAAGTGCACCTTCTGCGCCCATCTCATTGATAAGGGATGGAATGAGACCAGATGCTCAGATGCATGTCCCACAGGGGCCTTCACCTTCGGAGATGAAGAGGAGCTTAGAGAGCTGATTTCCAAAGCAGAACTGCCTGAACATGATTCCGGGACAAGGCCGAGGGTTTATTTTATCGGTCTCCCGAAGCGCTTTGTCGGAGCTACAATCTTTGATCCGGAAGATGATGAAGTGATAACGGATGCGGATGTGAAGATTGTCGGCAGTACAAACGGAAAAGAGGTCTCGGTAAAGACCGATGACTTTGGTGATTTCTGGGTGGACGAACTGTCCCCGGATAATTATGCTGTTGTCATCAGGAAGGCCGGCTATCCTGAAAAAAAACTGGATGCGGACTTAACGGTTAATGACCTCAACCTTGGAGATATCCCGATGAACAGGGAGAAGAAATGAGAGTAATCTTTAATATCCATTCAGATCGGGCTGCCAGTGCCGCCGGATGGAGGGCCAGGGCAATTCAGATAAACGGCGAGGCCCGTCTGGATGAGGCGCTTAAGGCGACCGAGCTGGCAGACGGCAGCAGCATCTATGACTATATCGTTGAAGAAGATCGTTTAGGCAATGACTGGATATTAACAGTAAATGGGATAACAGTCTCTGCCATATCCTTTCTCAAAACAGAGATCAAAGACAATGTCCAGATACACCTTATGGACAACCCTCATGCAAAGCGGCATGGGTAACGCAACTCTCAAATAAAAACTCCCCGCCGCAAGCGGCAGGGAGTTTAAAAAATGCATTTATCGCCCCAGGGGGCGCGGCATTAACCCAGACTACGCAATAAATACCTGCACTGACATCATGGTTAAGAAGCCTGATGACTTTTCCGCAGTTCTCTCTTAAGTAATTTCCCCGTGGCAGTCTTAGGCAGGGCATCAATAAATTCCATTGATTTAGGCACCTTGTAACCGGCTATTTTACCCTTGCAAAACTTTATTATCTCTTCAGGAGTAGCGTCGACCCCGGGTCTTTTCACTATTACGGCATGGACTTTCTCCAGCCAGTAATCGTCCGGAAGACCGATGACCGCCGCTTCCAGGACAGCCGGATGTTCGCTAAGGATGTCTTCCACCTCTCTGGCATAGACATTTTCACCGCCGGACTTAATTATATCCTTTTTACGGTCAACGATATAAATATAACCTTCCTCATCGTAGTAGCCGATATCACCTGTATGAAGCCATCCATTGACAATAGTAGATCCGGTTTCTTCCGGCTTCTTCCAGTATTCAATCATCATGTGCTTACTTTGTATTAATATCTCTCCTGATTCGCCGGGCTCAAGATCATTATCCTCTTCATCTACAATCCTTACATGCACGCCTATATCGGGCAGTCCGGTGGATTTAAGTCTCTTTTGTTCTTCCGGAGACTTATCAAGGACATCATGCCCTTCCCTGGACAGGTGGGTAATGTTAGGCCCGCTTTCACTCTGTCCATAACCCTGTGCAAAGATAGGTCCGAAATTTTTAATGCCGCGTTTTAGAATTTCGAAAGGCATGGTGGAGCCTCCATACCAGAAAAGCTTTACCGAACTGAGGTCGTATTTTTCAAAATCAGGCTCATTCAACATTGACACAAGCTGGGTGGGCACGAAGTTCACATAAGTAATTTTTTCATCCTGTATCGCCTGCATAGCCACCTTAGGGTCCAAGTTTTTGATGATGACGTTAAGGCCGCCTACGAACATAATATCACGGAAGTGTTGCTGACCGGCAATGTGGAATAGGGGTGTAAGCTGCAAATGTCTGTCATTGGGACTGATGCGGGTATCGACGACTACTGAGCGGGTATCATCCATGGAACAGCGCTGGGTATATAGCGCCCCCCTGGGCACACCGGTGGTGCCGCTGGTATAGATTATATATAGGGGGTCATCTTCCGTTACGCTGAAATCGGGTTCCTCATCAGAGCTTGAGGCGAGCAAATCATCAAAGAATGTCATTCCGGGAGCGGCTTTCTCCAGACAGATATAATTTTTAACTTTGGGCAATTGTGCTTTTATGGAATCAATCGGTCCCGTCAATTCCGGACCGGTAAACAGGATTTTCGCCTCTGAATAATTAATCAGATAGTCAAGTTCTTGAGCTTTTAAACGTGTATTATATGGGGAAGCAATAAATCCGCCCTTCATGGCCGCCCCGTATAATATGGCATATTCCAGGCAATTCCATGCCAGCAACCCTATGACATCTCCCTGTTTAACATTCATCCGGTTTAAAGCATGTATTAGCTGATTTACTTTTTTATTGAACTGAGACCATGTTAACCTTACATTGCCATAGACATAGGCTTCCTCGTTTGCACGGAGAATAGCATTCCGGTAGATAATGTCAGCATAAGTACCTATGTTGTACCGAGATAGTTCCCTTAATATAAATTTTTCTCCCACTATTACTTCCTCCTTATTATGGATATGGTTTACTGATATTATACTGAATACTATTATAAAGTACACCAAATAAGTAAAGTCATTAAACAGGTAAAATCTGGTACTTTTCTAGGGTATGTGATCTGATGACTTAAATCAGGATATGCCCAGTTTCTTCATACGCTTTCGAAGTGTTGTGCGCTTCATCCCCAACAATTCAGCCGCTCCTCCGGGACCTCCGATCTTGCCTCCGGTATTCTCCATTGCATACCTGATATAACGGCGCTGCAATTCATCCATTGGCGGATAGTCTCGAAAGAATTGACGTATGCTGATTGCCTTTTTAGCGGGCAGGTCTATAACAAGGTTATCATCAGTGGAAAGGATCACCGCCCTTTCAATGGTATTCTGCAATTCTCTAATATTGCCGGGCCAATGATAATCCAACAAACTTGCTTCAAGTTCCGGCGTCAGTTCAAGCATGGATCGATTGTATTTGGCCGCGTATTTTTTCAAAAAATAACGGGCAAGGAACAGGAGATCATCCATTCGCTCACGCAGGGGCGGAAGTGTAATCGGCACGACATTCAGTCGAAAATACAGGTCTTCCCTGAAACGGCCAGCAGATACCTCCGCGGCAAGGTCCCTGTTCGTTGCTACGACCAGGCGGAAATTTGAAAAGATGTTCCTTTTACCCCCCAGTCTTATAAGGATTTTGTCCTGTAAGACTCTTAGAAATTTAACCTGGGTAGACTTTGGAAGTTCACCAATTTCATCAATAAACAATGTCCCGTTATGGGCCAGTTCAAAACGACCTGCCTTTGGGCGATCCGCCCCTGTGAAGGCCCCTTTTTCATGTCCGAACATCTCGCTCTCAAAAAGATTTTCAGGTATGGTAGAGGAATCCACAATCACAAAAGGGCCTTCATTCCTTCTACTTTTCCTATGGATCCTGTGTGCCAGCAGTTCCTTTCCCACTCCCGTTTCCCCCAGTATAAGAATAGTGCTTTCCGACAGAGACACACGGTCCACCTGTTCAATTATCGTTTTCATAACCGGGCTTTCAGCTATAATATTATTTTTATCCGGATATCGATTCGAGCGGATTTTTTCGGTTGCCGACTGTTCCATGTGCTTGGCAAAATAATTTATTCCTTCCACATAGGTGCTTAGAGCTTTGACCAGGCGAGCAAGCAGAGGCTTTTCAAGAAAATCAAAACAGTCCTTAACATATGAGTTGTCATGGTAAAGCACTCCACGGGTCTGGCCTGCTACGTCAAAGGGCATGCATAGGATGGCCCTGGCCTGATGAGGCCATGGACCTTTGCTCTCCAGTCGAGCGACCTGTGGCTGTTTTTCCTGAAATGCCTTTATGATGAGATCAATATTGGGTTTGAATTCTTCTGCAAATATTTCCTTCTGAGTCAGGTTATGTGGACCTCGCAAAGCGGGCATTTTACCATCTTGTCTTTCCATAAACCAGAATAGCCCGCCCCTTTCAGCCCCAAAAAAACGGTTGGTGGCCTTCACAATCTTTTCCATCATGTTATCCAGATCAACAGTCGGTATTAAATCCTGTATCATGGAAATAAATCTCTCAGTTAATTCCTCTGTCCTCTCCTGGATCGTCCGATCGGGATTATTCACCTTCATGCTCAGTAAATACCTCATGTTATCCGGGAAAAACAGGTCCTCATAACCGGAAAAACCATGTAATGCCTTATAAGCGTAGTAACGGGCCTCTTGATTATTATTTTCCTTCAATTTAAGTCGAGCAATTTCAAGTTGGGTCTTGGCAAGTTGAATGGGATCGCCTGAAAGCTTGAGAAAATTCTCACTTATACTCAGGTTTTCTTCGATAACTCCATGATCTTTACCTCTTGAATCAGCATCCATTGCAAGTATTCGATGGGCAACGCCCCGGAGATGAATGTCCGGTCCCCGGAGATATATTTCCATCTTTTTTTTATAATTTAAACCGGGGACAGGTTTGAAGCCAAGACGATCTAATTCATATAGGTGTTCAATCTTCATCGACGATTCGTATCGTCTATTCAGGCCGGTATTTTTACCCTGTTTGGTATATTTTAACAATTCGTTCCAGGACTTTTGAATATTTCCTTCCAGTAACTCATAGTATGACAGATAACCTGATGCTAAATAATACGCTAAATCATTTTTAGTCCTTCCGGCATCCTCCATGGCCCTGCTTAGTTCATGGAATGCCTCCTCCTTTTTATTAATCATCAGCAATACCATGCCCATCATTGCGCGCATGGTGGTGGCCAGGGAATGATTGTTTTCTTCTATAGCGCGACGGCGATAATAATTCAGGGTTCCTATTGCATGGTGGAAACGACCCAGAAAGGCATAGCAAGATGCCAGGGATATAGGGCCAAGGGGATTCAATTGAAGACCTTTTTCTGCCTCGTAGATTTTGGCGGCCCTTTCAAGCCACGGCAGGGCATCCAGGTAAAGGCCTTTAATTTGAAAATACAAACCCAGCAATTCCGCGGATTGGTTCAGGATATCTTCATCGCCCAGTTTTTCCACCTCTGATTTTCCTTCCTCGAAAAAAGCAAGAGATTCGTCCTTGTTGCCATGATAATTATAGAACCTACCCAGGTGAAGCAATATTAAGGCCCGTGAACGCATATCACCGATGATTTCTGCGGCTTCCATGGCCCTTTTAAGATAGGGGCCAAAATCCGGAAGTCCTTTTCCCAGCGAGATACAGACGTTTTGAAATTCAAGGGTGGTGGATATCAGAAGGGCATTGCATTCGGCATCCGGATCAAAAGAAGAAAACCTGCCAAGTGCCTGTTTAAGATGGACCCATGCGAGTTCAGGATCTCCGTTATTCAAGGCATTCTCTGCAAGATTCCTTTCCAGCAGAACAGCTTCCTTTATCTGTTCAAGACCAACTGAATGATGGCGACCTTTTTTCATTCGTCCCTCCTTAAGATTCGTTTGATTGCCGAAATTATATCGATTACGTGAATAAATGCAAAATCAAAATGGCCCCATAGTGTCTTAAATGGCCCCATAGGGCCTTTAACCCGTATTAACATTATTAATTGCCTGTAATTTCATATTGTTATATATTAATTTTATTTTGGCCTATATATTGCATTTAACACTGTTACAATGGACTTTTAAAAATTTTCCGGAGGCACACAATGTTTGAACTTACAAAAGAACAGATGGATATCAGGCGAGCGGCACGCGAATTTGCTGAAAAAGAATTCAAGGATATCGCGAGGGAACTGGATGAAAAAGAAGAGTATGATGACAGGCTGAGAAAAAAGGCTGCTGAACTTGGGTTCATAGGTGTTTTTATTGATGAGGAATATGGAGGAGCGGGACTGGGCAACCTTGAACAATGTCTCATCATCGAGGAATTTGCGCGCATAGATGGCGGCATTGCTCAGAGTATGGTGGGGGCCTATTTCGGCGCTAAACTGATACAGCTTTTCGGGACAGAGGAGCAGAAACGGAAATACCTCCCCCCTGTTTGCGCAGGACATCTGCTGGGAGGCATGGCATCTACAGAACCGGATGCAGGGAGTGATGTGGCGGCAATTGCCACGACCGCCGTAAAAGATGGAGACGAATATGTCATCTCAGGGAATAAGATGTTTATCACCAACGCGACTCATGCGGATTTCCTTATAGTCCTTTGCGTTACAGACCCAGAAAAACCACGGAAGCACGACCGGTTGAGTACGATCATAGTGGAGACAAACAGACCGGGCTACGAGGCCAATAAGCTGCACGGGAAACTCTCCATCAGATTTTCTGAAACCGGAGAGGTTGCCTTAAAGGAAGTTCGGGTCCCCCGGGCTAACCTGCTTGGGACAGAAGGCAAGGGTTTTTATCAGCTCATGGACTTCTTTAACCACGCCCGCCTCGACGGAGGAGGCGCCCTCGGCATCGGAACAGCCCAGGGCGCCCTCGAAAAGGCCATTCACCATGTAAAAAAGAGAAAGGCCTTTGGCAGCCCCCTTGCCGGACATCAGATTGTTCAGCAAAAGATTGCGGAAATGGCTACCCTGCTTGAAGCAGCAAGGAGTCTTTTATATCGCGCGGCAATAAAGCTCGACAACGGCGAGATTGATCCCGCTCTTATCGCTATGGCGAAGTGGTATGCCTGTGAGATCGCAGTGAAGGTGGCGGACGAGGCTATCCAGCTTCATGGCGGATACGGCATCCTGAAGGAATATGATGTGGAGCACTATTGGCGGGACGCAAAGGTATTCGAGATCTTTGAAGGGACGAAAGAGATAGAAAAGATCCTCATTGCAAAACAATTATTAAAAACGGATCATCTCCGAATTGGTTGATATTTGATAAAGGAATCAGGATAAAAATTCAAAATTAACGGCAAAAAATATTCACCACGGAGACACAGAGCTCACAGAGATATACTTAGTAATTTTCATTTGCCGGGAGATGCCGGCAAATGAAAAGGAACTATCCTGCCCTTGGCAGGAGTAAATTACATACACTGTTTGATGAAAATTGATTTCCTCCGCTTAAGGCACCAATATTTTTGTCTGCAGCCAGAGGTTATTTTCCTCTACCGGTATATCCCGATAGAGGAAAAATTAAACAATCCTCTGTGTACTCTGTGTCTCTGTGGTGAAATTAAGTATTTTTTTTAAAAAAGTTTGATAGCCGGGAGGTAACAATGAGAGATAATAAAAAGGGGGATACGGTTAAAAAGGCCGAGGCAACCGGAGCGACTGCCGGGCAGCGCAATATCAATCTTGTTGTTAATGGAAAACCATACGAACTCATGATAGGTAAAGACGTCAATCCTGAGCACACGCTGGCGCATACTCTCAGGGAGACGCTTGGATACACAGGGACAAAGATATCGTGCGACCATGGGGCCTGCGGGGCCTGCACAGTATTGATGGATGCGAAACCGGTTCTATCGTGCATGACATTGACCGTAGAGTGCGACGGCAGGAGCATAACGACAATTGAGGGGCTGGAAGATCCGAAAACAGGGAAGTTGCACCCGCTTCAACAGGCCTTTATCGACAAGACAGCCTTTCAATGTGGGTTCTGTACGCCAGGGATAATTATGAGCGCAAAGGCGCTGCTTGATGAAAACCATTCCCCAACGGAACATGACTTGAAACAGGCGCTTGCCGGACATTATTGCCGTTGCATCAGCCATTACCATGTTCTGGATGCCGTATCGGATGTGGTTCGCAAAAGTGAGGTGAAATAAATGTCGGCAGAATATAGATTTATCGGTAAGGCTGCCCCGCGGAAAGACGCCCGCGACATTACTACCGGAAGGGCGAAATATATCAATGACATCAGTGTGCCGCACATGCTTTACGGCAAGGTATTGCGAAGCCCTCACCCCCATGCAAATATCAAGAGCATAGATACTTCTAAGGCAAAGGCCTTGCCGGGCGTCAAGGCAGTGCTGACATGGAAGGACGTTCCGGACTGGAAAGTTGGCAATCCTCTGCATCTGCGCGTACTGGACAGCAAGGTGCGTTTCGTCGGCGATACAGTGGCCCTGGTCGCCG
>Ga0153915_10001579_pt1 | contig 20892 bp, 19 predicted proteins | sample Opewatmetagenome_2_FD_107003 | JGI IMG/M metagenome (GOLD analysis project Ga0153915, IMG submission 107003) | Freshwater wetland microbial communities from Ohio, USA - Open water 3 Core 3 Depth 3 metaG | ecosystem: Environmental > Aquatic > Freshwater > Wetlands | place: USA: Ohio, Lake Erie...
GATCGGGGAAGAGCTGCGCAGTCTGGGACGGAGGGTTGAGCACCTGGAAGCTGATTTTCTCGATGCTGAGTCCCCGATGCGGGTAATGCGAGCAGCGATCCAGGCCTTTGGGCATGTGGATATCCTGATCCTCAATCACGCTTACAGCACAAACGGCTGGCTGGAAGAGCTGACCGCGGAGCATATCGATATGCACCTGCTGGTCAACGTGCGTGCCTCTCTGCTGCTGGTCAAGGCTTTTGCGGTACAGCACGACGGTCGTCCGGGTGGGAGAGTGATCCTGCTCACCTCCGGTCAGCACCTGGGACCCATGCCAGGTGAGTTGGCGTACATAGCATCCAAAGGCGCACTGCACCAGCTTACCCAAAGCCTGTCGGCGCACCTGGTGCGGCGGGGAATCACGGTGAACACGGTAAATCCGGGGGCGACCGATACGGGTTGGGCGTCTGCTGAGCTTTACGCAGAGGTTTTGAAAGCCAACCCACAGGGACGCTGGGGGCAGCCTGAAGATGCGGCGCGCCTGATTGCATGGTTATCTACAGACGATGCCAGCTGGATTACCGGTCAGGTGATCAACTCGACCGGCGGAGGCGTGTGAGCCGGGATGCCACTGCTCCTGGGGATGGTTTTGTTTGCCAATATGGGGTTTCTCTACCCGACGTATACACTTTTTCTGCTGTCGAGAGACCTGAACCTGACGGAAATCCTCACCCTGGAATCCGTATTGGCATTGGGCATCATCCTGTGGGAGGTGCCCTCTTCGGTGCTGGCGGATCGCTGGGGTCGGAAAAGATTAATTGTCCTGGCGCGCATCCTCGACCTGGTTTCGATGATCCCCATGTTTTGGGCGCGCGGCTTTTGGCCTTTTGTGGCTTTGTATGGCCTGTCGGGGCTGGCGATTGCCTCGCAATCGGGTGCGATCGAAGCCTACCTGTATGAAAATTTGCCCAACAGGTCGACGATGACACGCAGCCTGAGTCTGCTGCGCGGGGCGGGGTTCGCTGCGATGCTGATCGGATCGATCGTGGGCGGAATCATTGTGGCAGTTAACCCGGCTAACGGTTATAACATCTGCATCGGGCTGGCAATCCTGACGCTGACCATCTCTGCCCTTGCGGCATGGAGACTGCCAGCCGATTTTCCTAAAGCCAGCCAACAGCATGAAAGCCTGAAGAGCATCTTTAAGGTCGGCGTGCAGGCTGTTTTTAGGTCTCGCAGCGTATTCCTGCTGGCGATACTTTCGATCGCGATGGCAAGTGATATTGAAAGGCACTATCTATGGCAGCCTTACCTGAAAGGAATCGGCCTGGCGATCAGCTGGTTTGGGCTGGTGGCAGTCGGTGTGTCATCTTTCAGCCTGGTGGGGAGCTTGCTTGCAGGGTGGACAACCCGCCGGTGGAAGGCATACAAGGTAATCCTTCTGGCTGGGGTGCTGAGCGTGATCGCACTGGGGATACTGGTAACTACGCATACCCCTGTGTGTGGGGTCGTGACTTTATGGATTTTGTTCCTGCTGCCTTCGCTGCTTGAGCCGATCTTCACCAGCCTGATCAATGAGCATTTTCCGGATGAGGCGCGGGCGACGGCGCTCTCGGGGATATCTTTATTGGGCAGCACGACCCATGTGATCCTGCGACCCGGGGTTGGCTATCTGGCAGACTTGAATATCCTCAATCCTTTCCGGCTAGATATTTTAGTCATTGGCTTGAGCATCTTAGGAGTTTTCGTCTTTGGAAAAAAGATCGCTGATTCGAAAACATCACTTTGACCATCCGGCGGCGTACCAGCGCAGGTATTGTCCCAGGTGCAATTTCCAATATCCCTCTTCATGGTATCCGGCGAATAAATGCCAATCATGGGGGATATTGCGCTGATCGAGCAGGCTCTCGAACCACCGGGAAGATTCAAGAATCTCGGGGCGATCATTCAGCCCGACATCAATATAGAAGCGCGGCATGAGTTCCGCTGGGATTTCATCGAACCATTTTTTGACGTAAGGGACATCGCTCCAAAACAGAGCCAGGCTGTGCAACCCCACCGAACCGAACAATTCGGGATGCTGCAATCCCAGGTTGGCTGCCCAGCCCGCCCCGCGCGAGAGCCCTCCAATGGCACGGTGCGTACGATCCGCTATCGTGCGGTAATGGTTATCAATATATGGGATTAACCCCTGCAACAAAGCTTCATCGAAGGGATCCTGTTCCGCCGTCCCCCAGTTGGTGTCGCGTGGCATAGCGATCAGGAAAGGGGAGATTTCCCCGCTGGCAACCCATTTGTCCATAATCTCATCCACCCCCAGGCGGTCCCACTGGTCATCATTGACACTTTGTCCATGGATCAGGTAAAGCACCGGGTAAGATTGCTCTAGAGCTTCATCATAACATGGCGGCAGGTAGATGCGATAATCTAATGGGGTAGGAGAATCGTCAACACTTAAATGGCCAATCTCGACGCGCCCGCCTTGATTCAGGCAGTCCACCTGGGTAATCGTAGGTGCAGAGGTGGCGGTTGCGGGCAACTGGGTCGGAGATGGGGCTGGCGTGGCTGAAGAGGGAGGTGTAAGGCTGGGTAAGATGGTAGTCTTGGTAGGTGAAGGCTCAGCAGCAAAGCTGGGAAGGGGAGTGTTCTCTTGAGGAGTGGCTGTCTGGCAGGAGCTCAGCAGAAAAATAAATAGGTAGCAAAGCGGCAGGAGCAGATATTTCTTGCACATATCAACCAGAATCTACAAGGGCCTAGTCTACCAGAAAATACCTTATTCGGTCAATTCGCTGGTACAATTGGGCGAATCACTAATCTTCTGAGCGGAGATTTTCATGCGAAAGTGGTATTTCTTAATCTTAATGCTAGGGCTGTTGCTGTCTGCTTGTGCATCAGGAAAACCAGATTCTTTCGAGACTCAACCCGTTGTCCCTGGAATGGGGAGTGTTCCAGTGCCAGCGGACAAGGCTACCGCGACGCTACCGCCTTTACCCACCAACACAATTGCTCCAACAAAGCCTCCCTTAACCCTCCCTACATCCACCGCTGCCTCGAAAACGGTCGCCGAAAGCTCAGAGGCCATGCCCGGATGCACAGCGAAAAGCCTTTTCCCTACCCCAGACCCAACTGCACAAGCGCTTTTTCCAGCGGTGAGTGAAACCGATTGGACGCGCGGTCCAATCACAGCCACGGTGACCCTCATCGAATACAGCGACTATCAGTGACCCTACTGTTCCAGTCTTGCGCCCGTGTTGGTGCAGCTCGAAAATGAATTTCCGAACGATTTACAGGTTGTTTTTCGTAATTTCCCTCTGATTGGTACTCCCGAAAAACCATTTCACGACAAAGCCGCCATCTCAGCCCAGGCAGCGGAAGCGGCTGGATTGCAGGGCAAGTTCTGGGAAATGAACGAGCTATTAATGGAGCGCCAGGATGAGTGGGCTTCCCTGACTCCTGACCAGTTTGAGACCTGGGTGAACGCAAAGGCTGGGGAGCTGAATCTGGACCCTTCACGTTTCAAGCAAGACCTGAACAGCTCAGCGATTGTCACCAAAGTCCGGGCTGCCTGGGATCGCGGCGTGGAGATCGGCCTGCCGGGTACACCTTTCTTGCTGCTGAACGGCGTGCCTTATACCTCTGGATTAGACTATAGCACCCTTTCCGCAGTGATTAAATTGACCATGATGCAAGCCAGGCAATATACGGATTGCCCGCCGATGGTGATCGACCCGGCGAAGCAATACTTTGCTACGCTAAAAACAGTTAAGGGGGACATTGTTATCGAACTGTTCGCTGACAAAGCGCCGCTGGCGGTGAACAACTTTGTCTTCCTGGCACGCCACGGATGGTATGATGGCGTCACTTTTCACCGCGTCTTGCCTGGTTTTGTCGCTCAGGCTGGTGACCCCTCGGGTACGGGTTATGGAGGTCCTGGCTATGCCTTCCAGAATGAAACTTCATCAGGATTAAACTTTGATACGGCAGGTTTAGTGGCGATGGCTAATGCAGGTGCCGACTCGAATGGTAGCCAGTTTTTCATTACTTATGCCCCAGAGACACAGCTGAACGGCGGTTATACGATCTTTGGGCGAGTGATCTCGGGGATGGATGTGGCCACAAGTCTAACAGCACGTGACCCATCGCAAAACACTGACCTTCCGCCGGGTGACGAGATCATTACAATCACGATTGAAGAGAAGTGACCTGCATATCAAGTGGAATCTGATTTGAACGACCCCTTTGGAAAGGCTCAGGCGCGGGAGGAATTCTCCTGGATGGCGTTATTGCAGCTCATCTTGAGCTTGCTGGCTTTCTTCGTGCTGCTTTCTTCGGGCTTGATCTTCGCTCTGGTTGGAATAGGTCAGCTTACGAGTCGGGCACCAGGCATATCTGATACTACCTCAACGTTCCTGTATGCTGGCGGTCTGGCTTTTTCTGGCTGCTTGCTGCTCCCATCTGCCGGGTATGCTCTCCGGCGGTTGGTGAAAGGCACAAGCTTGCAGCCAAGCAGGTACTTCGGCGGTGGCTGGTTGCTCCTGGCTTCGGGTCTGCTCGTTTTTTTGATGCCTCTGATATTATTTGCGGGAAACCAGGTAGCTGGTCAGGAAAATATTTCCTGGATTATCTTGCCTCCCTTGCATGTCCTGGTAGTCGTCATCCCGATATTTTGGCTGGTGGTGATGGGGTTGAGAGGTCTTCCGCGCGGTTCCGGGCAACGCTCTTGGGGCTTGCTCGGTGCCGGACTGTCCCTAGCGCCCGCCTTGATCTTGTTCCTGGAGCTGGCTCTCCTGGCAGTTTTTATCGTTGTGGCGCTGTTTTTCATCTCCAGGCAGCCTGGACTGTCAAGTGAGCTGACGAACCTGGTGGAACGGCTTAGAACTACTTCTAATCCGGAAGTTCTTGTCCAGTTTTTCCTTCCTTATCTACAGTCTCCAGAAGTGGTGGTTGGATTATTCGCTTATATAGCCATCTTCGTCCCCTTGATAGAAGAGGCGTTAAAGCCAGTCGGTATCTGGTTCCTGGCGGGTCGAAGGCTGTCCCCGGTAGAAGGATTTACGGCAGGTTTGTTGAGCGGAGCAGGATACGCGCTTTTTGAGAATATCTTCCTTTCCACCACTGGTGCCCAATGGATGATCCTGGTGCTGGCACGTGTAGGAACCGGGGCAGTGCATATCTTTACTGCAAGCCTGGTCGGGTGGGGGTTGGCGTCTGCCTGGAGTCAGGGGCGCTACTTGCGGTTAGGTTTGACCTTTGCCGCGGCTGTATGCGTGCATGCTTTGTGGAATGGACTGACGCTGCTCACGACGGGCTTGCAATTTGCTCCGAATACGACGCTCATCACCTCAACGCAGGTGCTCAATCTTTTCGCGATAGGCCTGGGCTTGCTGGCTTTTTTGTGTATCCTCATGATTTGGTTAATGAATCGCTCATTGAAGCGTGCTATAATCGCCCCTCTGTCGAAGACAGCCCTGTCGCAGACAGAACTGCCAGAAGCAGAACAACTTTCAGATCGCGAAACTGACGAGGTATAGATGGAATTTATTCTCAAGTTGATCCAAATCTTTCTCCACCTGGACAAAGAGTTGAAAGTGGTAATCCAAAACTATGGCACTTGGACCTATCTGCTCTTATTCTTGATCATTTTTATGGAAACCGGATTTGTCGTGACACCCTTTCTGCCGGGGGATTCCTTGATTTTTGCAGCAGGCACCTTTTCAGGTATGGGAAGCCTGAATATTTGGGTTTTGTGGATCTTGCTCTGCGGAGCTGCCATTGCCGGGGATACTGCGAATTATTGGATCGGGCATTACATTGGTCCGAAGGCTTTCAGCGGTCAGGTCCGTTTCTTGAGAAAAGATTACCTGGATCGCACGCATGCTTTTTTCGAGCGGCATGGCGGTAAAACCATCATCATTGCGCGCTTTATTCCCATTATCCGCACCTTTGCGCCTTTTGTAGCTGGGATCGGCGCTATGAGCTATGGGCATTTCATTGCTTATAACGTAATCGGTGGCATTTCCTGGGTAAGCCTGTTCCTGCTTGGGGGTCACTTCTTCGGCGGCTTGAAGTTCGTTCAAGACAACTTTTCTTTTGTGGTGATTGCGATTATCTTGATCTCGGTAATGCCGGCGGTGATCGAGTTCTTTAAAGAGCGTGCCCGCCACTCCAGTGAGGTAGCCGCAAAAGGCAGTTAGGTGTAAAATCCGGTTATGGATCAGACCCGCCTGTTAAAAACCTTATCCGATCTACCGTTGGGGGCGATAAAATATTTCGAGCGCGTTGGATCTACTAATGACGAAGCCTCTGCGTGGGCAACCCAGGGTGCTCCGGACCTGGCGCTGGTAGTCGCTGAAGAACAGACTGCTGGGCGCGGCCGCCCGGGTCGTTCCTGGATTACGGTGCCAGGTGCTTCACTGGCTTTGAGCCTGGTGATCTACCCGTCAGAGAAGAGCGCGCATATATTGCCCCGTCTGACGGCTTTGGGAGCATTGGCTGTCCGGGATACCCTGGAAAAATTCTATGGCGTGCACGCCCTAATCAAATGGCCGAACGACGTTCTGGTTTACCGCCGCAAGCTGGCGGGTGTTCTGGCTGAAGCACAGTGGATTGGCGACCAATTGAGGGCTTTGATCCTGGGAATTGGCATTAATATTGCAGCCGCTTCCATAGGCACAGCTTTACGGAACGAAGATGGGCTTCGCTTTCCAGCCACATACCTCGAAAGCGTCCTGGAGCGACCGGTGGATCGATTGGAGCTGCTGCATAATGTGGTAGCAGAACTGCTGCGATGGAGACCACGCCTGGCGTCTCCGGAATTTTTACAGGTATGGGAGGCCAGTCTGGCCTTCCGCGGCGAGCGCGTCCAGGTGATCGCCGGGCAGAGCGTTGGTAAAGATGGTCTGCCGGCTGGACTGGAAGGTCACCCACCGAGCGTGGTGGAAGGCATGATTTTGGGGTTAGCCCCAGATGGTTCCTTAAAGCTGCGCGTTCAGAGTGGTGAAGTCGTAGCTGTACGGGCGGGCGAGGTCCGTCTGCGTCTTCTAGAGACATCACCCGCCTATAGATGAGGAGTAAAAGCATGTCGTACGATAGCTTTCGCCAAGAAGCAGATGACAATGTTTTTCAGGAGCCAGAAAAACCTGCTCAAGACGCTGCAGCGATAAGACCTTCCTTGAGAAGGCGCAGAAATAGGGGCAATTTCTTGGGCATGACTGCTATGCAGCGCTTTATCATCGCTGTGATGCTGTTGATAATGACCTGTTTATTAGGCACTTTCTGCCTGATGGTGACCCAGCGCATCGTTCTTCCACTTTAATCCCTCAGCCCCGATTCTTTTATTCCGCCTTGGCTGCACCTGCTTTGCGTAAATCTGACGCGGCAATACGCGCTACAGAAGCCAGGCTGTCTCCCTCTTGAAGCTTAATTAAAACATTCCCACGTGTAGCCCGACCCGCTCGGGGTACATCTGTAACAGGTGTACGCAGCACTAACCCATATGCAGACATCAGGGTTAAATCATCTGCCGGCTGGACGACGCGCACCACCGTGATCCGGCCAATTTTCCCCAGGTTTTTTTGATCGATGGTGGCAACCCCACCAGTAGCGCGGCCCTTGGCGGGATATTCGGACAAAGGCGAGCGCTTGCCATAGCCATGGGCAGTGACCACCAGCAAGTCACCTTCCGGTTCGATGACTTCCATGCCAGCCACAAAATCACCCTTGCGCAGACCTATCCCTGCCACCCCCGCAGCCGCGCGCCCGGTGGGACGGATCGACGTTTCAGAGAAGCGCAGCGCCTGCCCGACCTCGGTCACCAATATAATTTCGTCGTGACCGTGTGTCAGTCGCGCCCAGCCCAGCTCATCCTTTTCTTCAAGCGTGATGGCGATCAGCCCTGATGGGCGCACAGAGGCGAATTCTGAAAGAGTCAGGCGTTTAACACGCCCGCCGCGTGTAGCCATTGTACAGAATTCGGCTGCCGCGAAGTCTGGGACGGCGACGGCTGCTGTGATGCGCTCTTGGGCGCTCATAGCCAGTACATTTACGATGGGGATGCCCTTGGCAGAGCGAGAAGAATCGGGAATCTGGTATGCCTTCTCTGAGTAAACTTTGCCGCGGTCAGAGAAAAAGAGGATGGTGTCCAACGTGCGGGCTGAGAAGAGGATCAGGATCTCATCTTCATCCTTGGTCGTGTGTCCGGTCACCCCGCGCCCGCCGCGCCCTTGGGCTTTAAAAGCGTCCGCTGCGCTGCGCTTGACATAGCCGCGCTGGGTGATGCTGATTAGCACCGGCTCATCGGGCACCAGATCTTCCTGATTCAGATCTTCGCTGGCTTCAACGGAGATGCGCGTACGCCGGGCGTTGTTGTATTTTTCCGCCAGTTCAATCAAGTCACTCTTGATCAGCCCCAGTATTTTTTCCGGGTTTGCCAGCAAATCTTCCAGGTAGGCAACCCGCTCGATGATCTGACGGTGCTCTTCTTCAATTTTCTGCCTTTCCAGAGCTGCCAGGCGGCGCAGCTGCATATCCAGAATTGCCTGTGCCTGGAGCTCGCTCAACCGGAAGCGCTGCACTAACCGTTCTTTAGCTGCATCGGCGTCTGGGGATTGGCGGATCGTCTGGATAACATCGTCGAGGTTCGCCAGGGCAATCAGCAAGCCGTCCAGGATATGCAAACGGGAGTGTGCCTTGCCTAATTCAAAGCGTGTTCGGCGCTCGATGACCTGCTGGCGGTGGTCAATATACACCTTCAGGGCGCGCTTCAAGGAGAGCAAATGCGGCTCCCCATCTACCAGGGCTAAGAGCTGCACGCCGAAAGTAGACTGCAGCGGGGTGTACTTGAAGAGCTGGTTGAGTACCTTCTTGGGCTGCGCTCCCCGTTTCAACTCGATAATGATGCTCATCCCGCGCCGGTCAGATTCGTCCCGTAGGTCGGCGATATCGGCTATTTTTTCTTCCCGAACCAGCTCGGCGATACGTTCCAGCAAGGCGGATTTATTAAGCTGATAAGGGATTTCGGTGATCACGATGCGGTGCCGGTCTTTTCCCATTTCCTCAATGTGCGCCAGGCCGCGTAAAACGATCCGCCCGCGCCCGGTGCTGTAAGCCGATAGAATGCCCTCTGTGCCTACGATCACCCCGCCTGTGGGAAAATCCGGACCGGGGAGATATTTCATCAAGCTTTCCACGTTGACATCATCGATCTGGGCATAGTTGTCGATCAAGTGAATGATGGCTGCGGATAACTCGCCCAGGTTATGCGGAGGAATATTCGTAGCCATGCCTACAGCAATGCCCGAAGAGCCGTTCAAGAGCAGGTTCGGCAGGCGTGCCGGCAAGACCGATGGCTCCTGGAGCGATCCATCGAAATTATCCCCAAAATCAACGGTATCCTTTTCGATATCTGCCAGCATTTCTTCCGCCAGGGGCGCCAGCCTGGCTTCCGTATAGCGCATGGCAGCCGGTGCATCCCCATCAATGGAGCCAAAGTTCCCCTGTCCATCGATCAACGGGTAGCGCATGGAGAAGTCTTGCGCCATGCGCGCCATGGTGTCGTATACCGCCACATCGCCGTGAGGGTGGTATTTTCCCAAGACCTCACCGACGATGCGGGCAGACTTTTTATGTGCTGTATTCGAGCGGATGCCCATGTCGTGCATGGCAAACAGGATGCGCCGGTGAGCGGGCTTCAGCCCATCTCGCGCATCCGGTAAGGCGCGGGCAACAATCACGCTCATGGCATAATCCAGATAAGCCAGGCGCATCTGCTGATCGATATCGACTTGTTCGACAGTGCCAATTTCCATAGACTTTCCTTGTTTTTACTTGAAGCATTCCCTGAAATGGCTTTTTATTGGGGGCATTGAATTATACCTCTATGCACCTCCCAAATTGCCACTTGACTTTGATAAAATATTACTTTATAATGTAGTTATATTTGTATCACAAAGTAATATACGACACAAAGGAAGTTAGATATGTCTGCTTCAATCGATCTTAAAAATTTAGAAAAGAAAGCTTTCCGCTCCGTCCATCAGGATGGTCTATGGGATATCGTCATCGGCGGGATCGTGTTAAGTTATTCTGCCCTGGAATATTCGACTGACAGTGAGGCCTTTCCGCTCTTGCAGTTTGGGCTTTGTCTGGTTGGCTTGTGCGTGTTTGAGCTAATCTTCTGGGTTGGGAAAAAGTACTTCACCACACCCCGCATGGGGCTGGTAAAATTTGGTCCCCACCGCAAGAGACGCATGCTGACCATGATGATCGTCCTGGGAGCCATCGTTTTGGTGCAGGTGGTCATCGTGGTTGGAAGCATTCTCTTGTGGAGGAATCCAGGATGGGCAGCGTCTTTGGGGTTGGCGAGCTCTAGCCCTGATAATGGGCGTCTGCTGGTCGCTTTCATTGGTGCTATGTTCGTCGGTCCCAGCATGGTCCTTATAGCCTATTTCAATGAGTTCACGCGCGGGTACTACATTGCCTTCATCCTGTCCCTGGGGGTTTTCTCGCTGATCTGGTTCCATCGACCCATTTACCTGACCATCTCCGCCCTGTTGATCATCCTCCCCGGCACGATCTTCTTCGTCCGCTTCCTGCGCGAGCATCCGCTGCCACCTGCCGAGGGCATCCATGACTGACACAGGCTTTCATCCCGACCGGAGCGGTTTTTCCGAGATTGATCGCCTGGTACATGAGCCGGCTCGACTGATGCTCATGGCAGTCCTGTACGTCATCGACAGCGCCGATTTTACTTTCCTGATGAATCAAACGGGGATGACCTGGGGGAATCTCTCTGCGCACATGAGCAAGCTGGAAGAAGCCGGATATATCGAAGTGGAAAAATCCTTCAAAGGCAAACGCCCGAATACCATGCTTCGTCTCACCCCTCAAGGTCGGGCTGCCTTCCAGGCTTACCGACTGAAGATGAAACAGGTGCTGGATGATTTACCAGAATAAATCCGCTTAAAACAAACCGCCCTGCGAGATGACTATAGCGGGGCGGTAAATTTTAAATTTGGGGTCTTATGTTGTTTTCAAATACTCATCGATTGCCTTGGCAGATTTACGCCCGGCAACCATGGCGGTGACCACCAGGCTGGGTCCGGTGACGCCATCTCCGCCAGCGAAGACGCCCGGTCGGGAGGTTGCGCCAGTATCCGGATCGGTGACGATCAGACCGTAATTCTTAGTCTGCAAGCCGGGAGTCGTTTCGCCGATGATCGGATCGGGCCAGTAACCCAGCGCAAGCACAGCCGTATCGGCTTCGAAATAAAAATTGGTGCCTTCGATGGGCACAGGTCTGCGGCGACCCTTGGCGTCGGGTTCGCCCAATTCATTGCGGATGCATTCCAGCTTCGCCAGATGTCCATCCTCACCGGCAATGAAGCGGATCGGCTGGGTGAGGAACTGGTACTGGGCGCCTTCTTCCAAAGCCATCTCCCGGTCATGGCATCCGCCAGGCATTTCCTTGAGTGTCCGACGGTAAAGGCAGGTGACCTCATCCGCACCCAGGCGCAGGGCGGTGCGCAGGCAGTCGGAGGCCGTGTCACCGCCGCCAATTACCACCACGCGTTTTCCAATCTCAGGGCGGGCGCGCAAAGCAGGAGGTAAGAGGTCTAAGGGCAAGCTGGCGCGCGCCAGGAAGTCGGTGGCTTTATACACACCGGGCAGATCTTCTCCGGGCACTTCCATAGGAGCGTCGATCAATGTTCCAATCCCTAAAAAGACGGCCTGGAAGCCCTCGGCGAACAGGTCATCGATCTTCTTTTCTTTCCCGATATAAGCGTTGAAGATAAATTTTACGCCGGCGCGTTCAAGATCGCCGATGCGGTTGAAGACGATATCCTTTGGAATCTTGAAGTTTGGGATACCGTAGGTGAGCAGACCGCCGGGGGCAGGCTTGGCATCAAAGATGGTGACGCTGTGCCCCATTTGAACAAGTTGCTCAGCACATGCCATTCCGGATGGTCCAGCTCCAATGATGGCGATTTTCTTCCCGGTTGAAGCGCCAACCGGGATTTCGACGCCAACGGTTTTACGCTCATAATCTGTGACGAAGGCTTCCAGAGGGCCAGTCATTACGGAAGCGCGCGATTTGAGATGCGAACACGAGCCCTGACAGAGCTGTTCCTGGGGGCAGACTCGCCCGCAAATTTCAGGCATTGAGCTGGTCTGGCGGTACAACTTGGCGGCCTCCAGAAATTCTCCCTGTTCGATCAACCACATAGCAGTCGGGATATCATTGTGCACCGGGCAGGCTTCCATACAAGGAGCAGGATCAGGGCATTGCACACACCGGGCAGCTTCCAACATCGCTTGTTCAACCGAAATTGGGATGGTCACATCGTTGAAGTCATGGATCCGTTCCTCTGCAGAGCGCGTAGATACTTCCAGAGAAGGTGCGCGGGCGCGTGCCTTCCGGTCGATTGCCAGGAATTCCCTTGGAATAGCCTGAGACATAAGTTTCCTCCTAACCTTGTTCTGGGCAGGGTCAGTAGCCAACTAAACCTGTGCAGACTATAAAGATGATGATTTATGGCTCATGCATTTGCAGCTGTGTATCTTGAATGAAGTATACCGATTCGCTCTTCTTTGCGTAAAGTCGCGGATGTCACGATTTCCAATGACAGTTGTCACAGGTAATGCAGGTTGGAGGCAGTAGATTCCCCAATCGTTCGGAAAAAAAACAGAGATGCAGAAAGCTGCATCTCTGTTTTGATTTGCCTGTCGCCGTCTAGGGCTGGCTGAGTACGGGTACCATCCCATCCAGGATGATCTCTAAAGCCATCGTATGGCTACATTGCTTACGACTTTGGAAGAAATCACAATCGCACTGCCAGACCCCATCTTTGAAATGAACGGTGTGGGGATTGTTGTCCCCGTCAAATGTCACCGTAAGTGAATCAATGCGAATCCGATCGCGCTCTACAGCATATCGCTTGGCCTTCTCGATCTTGCGCATTAATCCTGAGTCCATCTTTTTATAAATTCTCCTTTCGTTTGGGATTAGTAACAAAAAGGCACGCCGCGAAAGCGCGCGTGCCTCGGTTAAACACCAGGGAGGGGAACTTTTTCAAAAAACACTCGCATAAGCGTTTACCAATTTTGAGCTGTTTTCAGTATAAACTCTTTCTGAGATAAAGTCAACGGTAAGTTCTTGAGATTGGCTATTTTCGTGCTAAAATCGGAATTCCATTTTACAATGCCTATATTCGTGAATTTATATCATTTTCGTCACGTTTATGGTAAATATGCGTCATAGAAAGTGAGATGGAAGCACACATGATATTCACCGCAGTTCGACCGATCAGTCAGCAAGTGCTTGCCGATTTGTATGAAGAACACAGCCCTGGTCTCTTCCGCTATGCCTACCGGCTGCTGGGCGACCAGGATTTAGCAGAAGAGTGCGTTTCCGAAACTTTCAGCCGCTTCTTGCATGCTGTGCGAGACGGGAGAGGACCCAAAGATAATTCTCGTGCTTACCTTTACCGGACAGTTCACAATTGGGTGATAGATCATTACAGGCGGGAACCCCTCCCTCCGCTCTCGTTAGACGATGATCTGCACACCGGTGAGCAGGAGAATGTCTCGCAAAGTGTTGCTAAAGGGATGCTGCGTGAAAAGGTGCGTGCTGCACTCCTCAGGCTGTCAGCAGAACAGCAACAGGTGATCCAGCTGCGATTTTTGGAGGACTGGTCACATGAAGAGGTGGCTGCCCAACTAGGTAAGTCAATTGAAGCCACCAGGGCTTTGCAGCACCGCGCCATGGAGGCACTGCGGAGAATGCTTCTTGAAACAGAGGAAGAGTAAGATGAACGAGATTAACGATAAAAACCAAAACAACCCTGAGAAAGACCCACGCTTGTTAAAGCTGATTGGTCTGTTGCGTCCAACGCCCCCGCGCGATCCGCAGACGGTGAAGCAGAATCGAGCCAGGTACATGGCGCAAGTCGATGTTTTGATCGGTACAGGTGAAGACCCATCTCAAAAGAAAAAAGTTTATTGGTTTCAACCAAAGGAGAAAACAAACATGAACCGCTTAAAACCCAGATTTGCCCTGACAGCCCTATTTGTCATGGCTACCTTATTGGTTTTCCTGTTCGGAAGCGCTGGGCTGACCGTCTATGCTGCTCAGTCTTCCTTACCTGGGGACGCACTCTATCCCGTAAAAACCACCTTTGAACAGACACGCCTTTCGTTGACCTCGGATGCCGATCAGGAGGCTCAACTGCACCTGTCATTGGCTCAACAACGCCTGGATGAGATCCAGGGTTTGATCAAAGAAGGTCGCTTCGATCAGGTTGGAAATACATCCGCTGAATTTGAGCGCCAAATCCAGCAGGTTGTCGAAGCGCTCAAACGCCTGGCCGAAAAAGATCCTGCCCGGGCAGGCGAGCTCACCACACAGTTGATGACAGAGCTGTCAACTTATACCAAAGCACTCACCGGAATGCTTTCAAGTTTGCCCGAGGATGTCAAGGTTGAGGTTGAGCATGCGATTGCTGGCTCTGAATCGGCTGGTCTATGGGAAGACGAGGCCAAGCAGGTTGAGTTTACCGGTGAGATTTCGAGCATGACTGCAGAAAGCTGGACAATTTCGGGTCGCCAGGTGATGATCGTGTCCCAAACGGAGATCAAAGGCTCTTTCGGGATGGGTGACATGGTCAAAGTACATGCCATGGTTGGACCGAATGGCGTATTGACCGCCCTCGAGATCGACCCGTCTGTCCCGGTTGGAAATTCTAACGACAACCAGAATGTCAATGCTAACAGCAATGAGAATGAGAACGCCAACACCAATGTAAACGAGAATATCAATGAGAACGTCAACGAGAATGAGAACTCGAACGATAATGGGAATGCAAATCTCAACGAAAATGAGAATGAAAATGAGAATGCAAATGCCAATGAAAATGAGTCCGAGCTCACCAATCAGGACAAGTTCGAATTCAAAGGCACAGTTCAGACCATTCTGCCTGATATGTGGGTGATCAGCGGCATCACGGTATCCGTTTCTTCGACAACTGTATTGAACGGTGATATCGCGGTAGGTGACAGTGTCGAAGTTTATACGGCAAACCTGTCCGATGGGACCATGCAGGCATTGGTGATTAAGCTTGAGGATGGCGGCTCAAACAATGCCAATGAAAACGATCATGGCAGCAGCATCGGGAACGATAATCAATCCAATGACAATGGCAGTGAGATTGGAGGCACGGATGGCAACTCAAATGATAGTGGCGGTGAGCATGATGGTGGCAGCAGCAATGACAATTCTGGCGGCCCTGGTGGTGGGAACGAAAATGACCACGATGATTAACGCTGTTCGTATCCCTGCAACCTAATTTTCAGGTACCCCTATTTACTGGTTTCACTACAGGCGGATCGACACAAAAGATCCGCCTGTGGTTTAATAGGATCGGGTACTCTCTTCCGCTTAGCTATTCTACCCAAACAAACATGCCGACGATCTTTCCCTCCCAAATTTCTTCGTTCAGGTCCTGGCGGACTGTACTGATCTCCCTGATCGTTTTTATAGCTTTCTTTACTGGATTGGCGCTAATCCAATTCTCTACGCCTGATCTGGCGGACAACGATGGCTTTTATCACATCAAGCTGGCAGAGCTGATGCGCACCGAGAGCCTGCGCCCGGCTTTTCCCTGGCTGCCTCTGACGATTCTAAACGCCCGTGAATACTATGACCACCATTTTCTGTTCCATGTTGCCTTGATCCCCTTTACCCTTGGGGATTTGCGCCTGGGAGCCAAGTGGGCTGCGGTCAGCTTTGCCAGCCTGGCTTTCTTCATGGTCTGGTGGCTGCTGCGTAGCCAGCGCGTACCTTATGCTTTTGCATGGTCGCTGGGGCTGCTGGCAGTTTCCGAAGCTTTTCTCTACCGCATGTCGGTACCACGTGCCCAATCGCTTTCTCTGGCGGTCCTGGTTCTTGGAATGCACTGGTGTTTAACCGGTAAATATATCCGGCTGGCGCCCCTGGCTTTTATTTATGTTTGGCTTTACGATGCTTTCCCCTTGCTGATTGCCATCGCCCTATTGTATGCGTTGGCGGTAGGCATGCTCGAACGGCGACTGGAGCTGCGTCCCATGTTTTTTGTCGCGACCGGGATTTTCCTGGGATTAATCATCAACCCTTATTTTCCGCACGACCTTGTCTTCATCTATCGGCATCTCCTCCCCAAGCTCTCGGATACCACGGCTGTCTCTGTGGGCAATGAATGGTTCCCCTACAATACCGCCCAGCTCCTTGAGAATTCGCTGCTGGCTCTGGTGGCTTTTGTGTCTGGGGTGGTAGCCCTGGGTCTGCAGGGCAGGCGTATGGATGTTCGGACAGCCGCGGGGCTCTTCGCTGCTTTGCTCTTCGGTTGGATGCTTTTCCAGGCCCGCCGCTTTATCGAGTATTTTCCGCCATTTACATTGATCTTTGCAGCGTTTGCCTGGGCGCCGCTGCTCGAAAGTTTTGCGGGGCGGGTGCAGAGCAGCGCGGGAACGCAGACGGCTGCCATTCCTGGAATTTCCTGGCGTTCCTGGCTGGCTGGAGGTTTGCTTTTGCTGATCCTGGTTCCGGGCGGCTGGTTTACCTTGCGTGCCGCCGCCAACAGCCTGCGCGGCTCGAGGCCTTACCAGCGTTATCAGGCCGCGTCTGCCTGGTTGGAAAAGAACACCCCCGCAGGTGCGCGCGTTTTCCAGACCGATTGGGACGACTTTCCCCGGCTCTTCTTCTATAATACGCACAATACCTATCTGGTGGGGTTAGACCCAACCTATTTACAACTTTATAGCGCTGATCTCTATGATCGTTGGGTGGCGATCACCGATGGAAAAGTCAGCCAACCCTCGGCAGAGATTGGAGGGCGTTTCGCTTCCAGTTACGTGTTCACAGACCTTGCCCATACGGCTTTCCTGGCACGGGCAAATGACGATCCAGGATTGAAGAAAGTATATGAAGATGGGGAGGCAGTGATCTTCCAGGTTGTCCGCTAAAGCTCATGAGCAAGGTAAGCTTGGACTGGATTCAGAATTTCGGGATTTAGAACTTCACTTCCATCCAGATCAAGGTCTGCTGCGCGGTGAATCCTGCCGCCTGGAGAGCCTCGGGCACGAACCCTGCTGGTGCGTTGAGGGATAAATGCTGCCGGGAGCGCAGATTCTTACGAGCCTGCACTAACAATGCCTGAATTGCCCCCGCATCTGCTACTTCGGGCGCGGCCAGAAGCATATAGTCCGAAGTTCCTGGATTGCTCATCCAGGTTAATATGCCTTCCAAATTATGCATACGGGTCACAGCCCAGTGTTTTGGATAATTCAAGTTGAATAACCGGTACAAATCGCTTTTCCACCCTGGTCGGATCGCTTTCCAGTTGACGGGCAAATGCCAGGAAAATTCTGCCGGGTACATGCGCTGCAACCAGGCACGCTGCTGCGCCCAATGACTCGGTAGCCGGGTACCCAGTATATATCCCTGGGTTGAGAGGTCTGGGACTGGCAGGGTGTTTGCCCAGGTGGTGCGGCGCGCCCGTTCTTGAAATCCCTGGACCTCATAAATATGGATTGCAGACGGATTATCGTCTCGCACCTGCAGCCAGGCTGAAGCTCCATGATGTTCCTGCACATGCTCCAACGCACGTCTCGTCAGCCGGCTGGCGATCCCCCTGCCGCGGTAATCGGGGAGCACGGCTACATTGGCGATCAGATAGCAACGCTTTCCCAAGGAATTGAAAGGGATCAGACTCAGGTTGCCCACCACCCGGTTATCTTCTACCCACACATATCCAGAAAGGGGCAGCACGGAGGCATCTTCAGCTAGAGAGCTGGCCCAGCTTGAAAGGTAGCTGAATCGGGCCGCATCTCGCAGGCGCCTGAGATAATTCTGCCCATCCGTATCCAGCGTATCCCTGAAGCAAATTTCGATTAAATCTGCGACAGCCGCCAGATCACTGTGTGAGTCAATCGGGCGCAGGTGAGTTTCGTATCGTTCGGAAGATAAAATGTTGACAGAAGAGGCCATAATGCAAAACCAGGAGCTTCTTATCCTTTGAAAACAGGCACGATCATTGTACCTTATAGTCAAAGGATCGATAATGGTTGGAAGGCATATCTCTTGCCTGCCGTCTAACCCCCGGTTCATTTACTTCATATATAACTCTTACAGTGCAACAATGAATTTTTTGATCCGTAATGTTATAATTTCAACGGGAATCGACCTCCCCCAAGGAAGGAAGTTGTTTTATGATGCGATTTGACCGTTTTACGGAGCGTGCCCAGGAAGCTGCTCAGCGTGCCGCTGAGATCATCCAGCGCTACGGGCACAACCAGATTGATACCGAGCACATCCTGCTGGCACTGATCGAGCAGCCCCAGGGTGTGATTCCGCAAATATTGGATGTTTTAAAGGTTGATTCGGCTGCATTGACTGAGCGCCTGGATTATATTTTGCGCACCAGCCCCAAGGCGAATATTTTTGGCGGCGGTGCCGGGCAAATCTTCATCACCCCGCGCGTCAAGCGGATCATTGACCTGGCAAACGAAGAGGCTAACAAGCTTAAAGATGAGTACATTTCCACGGAGCACATCTTCCTGGCGGTTCTGAACGAACGCAGCACACCGGCGGCGCGTCTCCTGGAAGGGGCAGGGGTCACCCGCGAGCGCGTGTATGACGCCATCCAGCAAATCCGCGGCGGGCAGCGCGTTACCGATCCGCAAGCCGAGACACGCTACCGCACGCTTGAAAAATATTCCCGAGACCTGACGACTTCTGCCCGAGAGGGCAAGCTCGACCCTGTCATAGGACGAGATGCGGAGATCCTGCGCGTCATCCAGATCCTGTGCCGGCGCACCAAGAATAATCCTGTGCTGATCGGCGAGGCCGGCGTGGGCAAAACCGCCATTGTCGAAGGCTTGTCTCAAAAGATTGCCTCCAATGACGTGCCCGAAATCCTGTCAGGCAAGCGCGTGATTGCCCTCGACCTGGGTGCCATGATCGCCGGTTCCCGCTTCAGAGGCGAGTTCGAGGAGCGCTTGAAAGCCTCCATCGAGGAAATCCAGCGCGCTGAAGGCGAGATCATCCTGTTCATCGATGAGCTGCACACTGTGGTGGGGGCTGGAGCAGCCCAGGGGGCTATGGATGCCTCCAATATGCTCAAGCCAGCCCTGGCGCGTGGTGAGCTGCAGTGCATCGGCGCCACCACCCTGGACGAATATCACAAGCACATCGAAAAAGATGCAGCCCTGGAGCGGCGTTTCGCTACAGTATATGTTGAAGAACCGAGCGTCGATGATACGATCCAGATGCTGCGCGGACTGCGTGACCGTTATGAAGCACATCATAAGGTGCGCTTCTCGGATGAGGCCCTGGTGCAGGCTGCCCGGCTTTCTGCGAGGTATGTCACGGACCGCCATCTGCCCGATAAAGCTATTGACTTGATGGATGAGGCGGCTGCGAAGCTGCGTGTGGCTCTCTATTCGCTGCCCTCCGATTTGAAAGCCATGAAAAGTGAGGTGGATCGCCTGGCTGCTGAAGAAGAGCAGGCAGGTCTGGTGCGCGAATACGAACGGGCTGCTCAAAAGAAGGCTGAGCGCTTGCGCCTGGAGGAGAACTTCAACCAGGTGCGTGACCAGTGGGAATCGGAGCACCAGCTCGATGAAGTGGTGGATGTGAATGATATCGCTGAAGTGGTTGCTCAATGGACTGGCATCCCGGTGGCTCAGATGATGGAAACGGAAGCTGCCAAGCTGCTGCACATGGAAGACCGCCTGCATGAGCACATCATCGGGCAAGATGAGGCCATCCATGCCATGTCGGATGCGATCCGCCGGGCGCGCTCCGGGTTGAAAGATCCCCGCCGCCCCATTGGTTCTTTCATCTTCATTGGACCTTCGGGAGTGGGTAAAACCGAGCTGGCAAAAGCGCTGGCTGAGTTTATGTTTGAGGATGTGGATGCGCTGGTGCGCATTGATATGAGTGAATATCGCGAGCAGCACACCGTCTCGCGCTTGTTTGGTGCTCCTCCCGGCTATATCGGTTACGAGGAGGGTGGGCAGTTGACCGAGGCTGTGCGCCGCCGGCCCTACCGCGTGATCCTCTTTGATGAGATAGAGAAAGCCCATCCTGAAGTCTGGAACGCCCTTCTGCAGATCCTGGACGATGGTCGCCTGACCGATGGGCAAGGGCGGGTCGTCGATTTCCGCAACACGGTCCTGATCATGACCAGCAACCTGGGCACCGAATATGTGCATAAATCGGGTAGCCTGGGCTTTTTACAAAGTTCTGCCAGCCAGGAGGAACGCCTGGCGCAAGAAAAGATCGAGGGTGCCCTCAAAGGCACATTCAGACCTGAATTCCTCAACCGGATTGATGACATCATCACCTTCTCACCCCTCTCTTTGGATGATATGGTCCAGATCGTTGACCTGCAAATGAAAGAGATTGAGGAGCGTTTGGTTGAGCACGGGATGAAAGTGCAGCTGACCGAGACAGCCCGCCAGTGGCTGGCTAAGGAGGGATACAATCCTTCTTTTGGCGCACGTCCATTGCGCCGTGCTTTGCAGAAACATGTGGAAAGCCCGCTCTCTGTGAGCCTGCTCGTCGGTCATTTTAAAGAAGGCAGCCATATCCTGGTCGATATCGACCCCGACAAGAATGAGCCGGTTTTCAGCCTGGTTGAAGAGCAAGAGCCTGCGAAGGTTTCCTGAGCCATGCCAGGACGCGGAATGACAGATTTCATGTACCTGAGCGGATAAACATCCCTCAGATAATGATATTTGTCAGCCTTTTGAGGATATTTGCCACTGGAAAGAACATCCCTACTCAGGCTACATTTATAGTAGGGAAAAGTTATGTCAGTGGATGCGTTTGAACGTCTAACTTTCTTTCAGGGATTGACGCTTGACCAGGTTGAGCGC
>Ga0153915_10001580_pt1 | contig 20888 bp, 22 predicted proteins | sample Opewatmetagenome_2_FD_107003 | JGI IMG/M metagenome (GOLD analysis project Ga0153915, IMG submission 107003) | Freshwater wetland microbial communities from Ohio, USA - Open water 3 Core 3 Depth 3 metaG | ecosystem: Environmental > Aquatic > Freshwater > Wetlands | place: USA: Ohio, Lake Erie...
GAAATGCACGCCGCAGAAGACGATCACGTCTTCCTCGACGGCGGCCGCCTTCTGGCTCAGCTCCAGGGAATCGCCGATAAAATCGGCCACGTCCTGGACTTCGCCCAGCTGATAGTTGTGGGCCAGGATGACCGCGTTTCGCCTTTTTTTGAGTTCGCGGACTTTCCGGGAAAGCGCTTCCTTATCAGGATCGATCATGGCTCAGGATTTATGAATCTGGGCGCCGCAGTTGACGCAAGTGTCGTCGGCCTTGTTCGTGTATTTCCCACACTCCGGGCATTCTTCCAGCTCGATTTCACAGTGATGACAGGAGCAGACTTCTTCCATCCCCTCCACCGGGCCGTCGCAATACGGACAGCAGCAGGCCGCTTCCTCTTCATGGGCCTCCGGGCCCTTGGCGGCCGCTGCCGCAGCGGCCTCCTTCAGCCCGGGCTTAGATTTAGCTTTGTAATCCTCGATCGCTTTATGGAGAGCGTCCGCGCCCAGGTTCGAGCAGTGCATTTTATTCTTGGGCAGGCCCCCCAGCATTTCGGCCACCTTCTCGTTGGTGATGTCCATCGCTTCACGGAGGGACTTGCCCATGGCCATTTCCGATACGATGCTGGACACAGCGATGGCGGCCCCGCAGCCGAACGTCTGGAACTTGATATCGCTCAAGTGGTCGTCCTTGACCTTGATATAAAAGGTCATCATATCCCCGCAGACGGGATTGCCGACTTCGCCGACGCCATCGGCATCGGGAATGACGCCGACGTTGCGCGGGTTTTGAAAATGGTCCATGACTTTTTCTGAATAGATCATTTCCCCTTCTCCTCTAAATATTTCGTGTAGAGCGGAGACATCTTTCGCAGCCGGTCGATGATCGGCGGGAAGACATCAAGGAGATAGCCGATATCCTCGGCCGTGTTATCATCGACGAAGCTGAAAACGAGCGATCCTTGGGCCAGGGCATGGTCGAGCCCCATGGCCAACAGGACGTGAGACGCCTTCAGCGCTTTGGACGTGCAGGCCGACCCGCTCGAAGCCGCGATTCCCTTCATGTCCAAGTTTAGGAGCATCGCTTCGCCCTCGATGAACTCGACGCAAAAACTGGCATGATGGGGAAGCCGCATTTCTCTGTCGCCGGTGAGGACCGCGCGGTCCACTTTTTCGGGCAGCCGATCGATCAACAGATCCCGAAGAACTCTCGCTTTTTGTGACCGATCTGCCATTTTCGCCTTGGCGATCTCGGCCGCTTTACCCAGGCCAACGATCCCGGCGACGTTTTCCGTACCTCCCCGCCGCCCCCCTTCCTGGATGCCCCCTTCGATGAACGGCAGGATGCGCACACCCTTTTTCAAATAAAGGGCCGCACTGCCCTTGGGGCCGTAAAACTGATCGCCGGCCAGGCTGAGCGCGTCTACGGCCAGGGCCCGGACATCGACGGGGATATTTCCGGCCGCGGCCACCGCGTCGGTGTGGAACAGCACATTGCGCGATTTGCAGATTTTGGCGATCTCGGCGACGGGCTCGATGGTTCCGACTTCGCTGTTGGCCATCATCACCGAGACCAGAGTCGTATCCTTGGCAATCGCTTTCTCGACAGCTTCGGGATGGACCATCCCCGTTTGATCGACCGGAACGAGTGTCGATGTGAAGCCGAACTTTTCCAAGCTCTTTGCCGAGTTCAGGACGGAGAGATGTTCCACGGCCGACAGGACGAGATGGCTGCCGCGGCTGCGGTTGGCTAAGGCCAGCCCCTTAATGGCAAAATTGTTCGATTCCGACCCGCTGGATGTGAAATAGATCTCGCTCTCGGCGGCGTGGATCAGGTCGGCCACCCGTTGCCGGGCTTCCTCGACGGCCTCGAGCGCACCTTGGCCGTCAGAATGAAGACTCTGGGGATTCCCAAAACGCTCCCGTAAAAACGGAAGCATGGCTTGGAGCGCTTCCGGGTGAAGCGGGGTCGCGGCGATATGATCAAGATAGACTCTTTTCATGTCCGTTCCCCGTTATTGGTCCGAGTCATAATCGCCTAAATGGCGACGACTTCTTTGATTTCCGGGACCTCTTTCTTCAGGATCCTCTCAATGCCCATTTTGAGCGTCATCTGGGACATCGGGCATCCGCCGCAGGCGCCGGTGAGCTTGACCTTGACGACTCCGTTGTCCACGCCGACCAGCTCGACGTTTCCTCCGTCAGCCATGAGGGACGGCCGGATCTTATTCAAAGCCGCTTCGACTTTTTCTTTCATCATGAACTCCTTTTCATCGGCCTCGTTCCTCCTTGACCCGCTTGGAGCAAAGAGGAATCGAGGGGATAATTCCTTACTATAAAGCCATTACCGAAATTTTTCCATGATTTTTTCGAGCCTGGGGACGTCCACTTCGAGGCCTTCCCGGGCGATCGACTTATGGACATCCGGCAGGACGAGCTCTTCGAACGGTGGCTTCTGCTCCTGGTAGAACAGGCCTATCGGCATCCTCCGGGAGTCCTGAAGCCGCGTCCACGCTTCCATCTTGTCGCCGGGATGATAGCCGGGGTCGTCCTCGAGAAGATAGATTTTTTTCCGAAACCATTCGTATGTGTTGATTTTGTTGTGGGTGACGCACGGGCTGAGGGCCTCAATCAGTGCGAACCCGCGGTGGTTCATGGCTTTTTCAAAAAGGCCGGCCAGGTGAGCGACATTCCCGGAAAAGCCTCGGGCTATAAACGTTCCGCCCGCGGCCAAAGCCAGCTTCGGTCCGTCGATCGGAAATTCCTTCGATCCGTAGGGGGAAGAGATCGAGACAAAGCCCATCTCCGTCGTCGGCGAAACCTGACCCTGGGTCAGGCCGAAGATCCGGTTGTCCACAACCACGTAGACAATCCCGACGTTCCGCCGGGCGGCATGGATGAAATGGCCTTGGCCGATGGAATAGGCATCTCCGTCGCCGCTGACGCCGACAACAAGGAGGCCCGGGTTGCTCAGTTTCACTCCCGTGGCTACGGGCAGAACACGGCCGTGCAGCCCGTGAAAGCCGTAGGCCCGGAAATAGTTGTTCAGACGGCCGTGACATCCGATCCCCGTCACAACGACCATCCGCTCAGGGTCGAGGTCTTGGGCGGCGGCGGCTCGCTTGAAGGCGTCGAAAACGCCGAAGAGCCCGCAGCCGCGGCACCAGGACGGGTCTTCCAGATGGTAATCGTCCTTATTTTTCATCGCCCTGCCCTCTGGATCCTTTGGGAAATGTCCATCGGTTTGAAAGGAAGCGAGGAGTATTTCACGATATTTTTAAACCGTGGGCAGCCCTCGACCTGGCTTTTGATGAGCCGGCTGAGCTGTCCGGAAAAATTGTTCTCGACGACGAAGACCTGCCGGCAACCTCGTAGGAACGCCTCCGTCTCTTTGACGGGGAACGGCCAGAGCGTGCGCAGCTGCAAGAATTTTGTCCGAATCCCTTTCTTGGCGAGCTGTGCTTGGGCTTCGACGATCGCGCCCAGGGTCGAGCCCGTGCCGAGAATGCCGAGCCTCGCTCTCGGGTCTCCCCAGACTTGCGAGCCGATCAGGTCTTTGGCGGCAGCCTGGAGTTTTCTCATCCGCTTGTCCATCATCCGCCGGCGGATTTCCGGGTCCTCGTCCCTGTATCCTTTTTCGTTGTGCTCGTTTCCCTCGACCATGTGCAGGCCGTTTTTCATGCCGGGCAGGGCCCTCGGCGAAATCCCGTTCGCCGCGAATTCATATCTTTTGAAATTGTCCAGGCCGAGAAGCTCGTCCTGGCTGAGAAGCCGGCCGCGGTCGATGGCAATCTTATCGAAATGAAACTCGCGCGCCGAACGAAGGTTCTGGCCCATGTCCAGCTCCGTCATCAGGATGACGGGACATTGATAGCGCTCGGCTAAGTTGAATGCCTTGACTGTGAATTCAAAACATTCCTCGACGGTCCCGGGCGCCAGGACAATTTTAGGGAAATCGCCGTGGGATCCGAAAATCCACTGGCCGATGTCGGATTGCTCGGTCTTGGTCGGTGTTCCAGTCGCCGGCCCGACCCTCTGGACATGGGCGACGACGACGGGCACCTCAGCCATTCCGGCCAGGCTAAACGCCTCCATCATCAGCGACGCACCGGGCCCCGAGGTCGAGGTCATCGTCCGGGCGCCAGCATAGGCCGCTCCGACAGCCATGTTCATTGCCGCCAGCTCATCCTCGGTCTGGACCACGGCCCCGTTAAAATGAGGAAGATAGACGGCCAACCACTGCCAGATTTCCGACGCCGGGCAAATCGGGTAGGCGGCAAAAAAGCGGCAGCCGGCGGCCAGAGCGCCCAGGGCGATGGCCTCATCTCCTGAAAGGATGATCCGGTCCTGGTCCTCGGTTCTCGTCAGGGCATGGCACTCCGAATCGACGATCATCTCTCGGGCTTTCTCCCAGCCCAGCATCAGGGCCCGTGTATTTTTATCGACGATCTCCTGGCCCTTTCTCTGGAGGAACATTTCGCTGATGATTTCTTGGATGATTTGGGTGTCCAGGTCGAGGACATAGCTCAGGGCGCCCAGGGCAATCATGTTCTTATAGACTTCCTGGCCCAAGTTCTCCTTGGCCAACTGTCGAAGCAGAAAACGATGAAAGGTCTTTCCTTTTTTAAGATGGTCGGGCATGGCCCCGACCCCTTCGCCGTCACAAAAAACAACGCCGCCGCGGACGATTGTCTGGACGTTCTTGAAAACGGCTTGACAGTCAAAGGCGAGCAAAATATCGACACAATCGCCCCAGCTGTAGATCCTATCCAGAGACGCCCTGACGATGGTGCTGGTTGCTTCGCCGCGGATGTTGGAGGGAAAATCCCGGCAAACGACGACCTCCCAGCCCTGCCTTTTCAAAATCTTGGCCAAGACGTTGCCGGTGAACAACACCCCGTCGCCCGCCTTCCCGGCGATCAAAACAGAGATATCGGTGATGGGCTGTCCTTTCCTCAGGCTGACCATTATCGTTCGTCCTTCTCCGGGTCGTCCCTAAAAATACCCTTCTTTTATTATATAAAAAGAAATGGGGTTTTCCAACCTAAATTTTACTATTCTTATAAATTAAATATAGTTTAAAAAGGCGGACCGACGAGGCTTGTCTTCGGGCCTATTTCAACCGCTCCCGGATTTTAGCCAGCTCTCGCTCGGCGTCCCTGACCAGGACCGCCAGCGCTTCGCCCACGGGCAGGATCCGATCGACCAGTCCGACGCTCTGGCCGGCCATCACGGATCCATAATCGACATCCCCCTCCTGGACCGCTTTGCGCAGACCGCCAGACCAAAACTTTTCGACTTGAAGCTGGGCCTCTTCATAAGAAATTTCTTTGTTTTTTCTCTTCTGGATGAGGTCTATCTGGAGCTCCGCGAAAGCTTCGGTGTTTTTATTCCGGAGGGCTCGGACGGAGATGACTTTGAGCTCGGAGCCGATCTGGGGCGTCGCCACGGCATCCCGCGCTTGGGCCCGGATAAAAGCTTGCTTGAAGTTGGGATGGGCTTTGTTCTCCTCGGTAAGGACAAAATACGTGCCCATCTGGACTCCGGCCGCCCCCATGAGCAGAAGATGGGCGATCAAAGTCCCCGTGGCAATCCCCCCGGCGACGAAGATCGGAACGCTGTCGAACTTGAACAGGACTTGTTGAAGCAGGATGCCCAACGAAACGTGCCCGACGTGGCCGCCGGCTTCGCTGCCCTCCAGGATCAGGGCGTCCGTCCCCATCTCGATCAGGCGCTTGGCCAGGAACTCGGTTGAGGCGAAGCTCATGACCCTGGCGCCGCTGGCCTTGGCTCTCTCGATCTCCGGCCGACGGGGAAAGCTTCCCGCAAAAACGATGAAGGGAACGTGATGGTCCAGGGCTACCTGGAGGTGGTCCCTATAGCGGGGGGCGATCGTGATCAGGTTGACGGCAAAAGGTTCATCCGTTAGCGCCCGCGTCTTGCGGATCTCGTCATCAAGCGCTCCGGGCTCCATGTTCCCGGCCGCCAGGCAGCCAAAGGCTCCGGCATTGCAGACGGCGGCGACAAAGGCGCTGTCCGAGATCCAGGTCATGGCCCCGGCGATAATCGGCAGCTCCACACCCAGGAACTCACGGCCACGCCGCGACAGGGAATTCAGTTCTCGCATGACACACCTCGCTCTCTCTTATTTTCTCCGCGTCCCGGAAAATAAGCAACCGGACACAGGACATCCAAAACTTCACGAATCTCCGAAAATTGCGTACAATGGCAGGCGAAGGAGAGAACATCATGCCAAAAGAAAAAATGAACATCGTCGTGTTTTCCGGAGACATGGACAAAGTCCTGGCCGCCTTCATCATCGCCACCACGGCGGCGGCGATGGGCATGGACGTGAATATGTTCTTCACCTTCTGGGGGCTGAACGTCCTTCGCAAAAAGAAATTCACATCGGGGAAAAACATCCTTCAGAAAATGATGAACGCCCTGAACCGCGGCGGCGCCGCCAGGCTCAGCCTGTCCAAGTTCAACATGCTCGGGCTCGGGCCGGCCGTAATGAAGACCATGATGAAGCGGTCCAAGATGCCCAGCCTCCCGGAGATGGTCCAGACGGCCAAGAACCTGGGCGTCAAGTTCACGGCCTGCACGACCACCTTCAGTTTCATGGGCTTCTCGAAGGATGATTTCATCGACGGCGTGGACGCCTATGCCGGAGCGGCCACTTTTCTCGGGGAAGTCATAGATGGCCGCGTCAGCTATTTTATATGACCAAGGACCGCCGATGAATAACGTCAACAAAGACATGACCCTCGACTGCTACGGGCTTCTCTGTCCCATGCCGATCATCAAGATCGCGGAGAAAATGAAAGAACTCGAGGTCGGACAGGTCTTGGAGGTCATCGCCACCGATGAAGGCATTAAGACCGATCTCCCGGCGTGGTGCAAGATGACCGGCCACGAATTTCTGGGTGTCAAAGAGGACAACGGAGAATTTCACGCTTTCATCAAAAAAGTCAAACCCTGATCGTCACTCCGTTTTAAAAGTCTCTAGGCGCATTTGTTCCAGCCGCAGTTGGGGCAGGTCGGACATTTCTCGTCGGGAAGCGTCGCCCCGCACTGCTTGCAGATCGACTTGAAGAGGTCCCTGGAGTTGTTTTTCACCTGACCGAAATGCCTTTCCAGGACCTTGGCAATGGCGTCCGGGATGGAATGGACGAGGCCGCCGTCAGTGAAAATCGGCTCCGAGCCGCCGATCCCTTTCAATTGGTTGACGACCTCCTTGGGGTCGACGCCGCTGCGCAGGGCCAGGGAGATCAGCCGGCCGAGAGCTTCCGCATCGGCCATCGTGGAGTAGCCGCTTTTGCCGATGCTGGCAAAGACCTCAAACGGTTTTTGATTGAAGAAGCTGATCGTGACGTAGAGATTGCCGAACCCGGTCTTGATCTTGTCGGTAATCGATGTCAGGGTGTCGGGCCGTTCCTGCGGCAGCCGCTTTTCGGAGGCGCCGGTTTTGGTCAGAACCTGTTCATCCCGGCAGCCGTCGCGATAGATCGTGATGCCCTTGCAGCCCAAGTCAAAGGCCATTAGGTAGGCCTGCTCGACATCCTTAAGGGTCGCCTCATGGGGAAGATTGATGGTCTTGGAGACCGAATTGTCGACGTACTTTTGGAAGGCCGCCTGCATCTTAATGTGCCCCTCGGGCGGGATATCATGGGCGACGACGAAATAATCGGGAACAGCCTGACCCGGATTCTTGCTTTTCCATTCCAGGTACAAGGGATGGAGGTCCTTGATCTCGGAATCGATGATCCGGGACGTAAACTCGAAGGCGAACACCGGCTCGATGCTCGAGGAACAACCCGCGATGCGCGAAATCGTTCCGGTCGGAGCGATTGTGAAGACGGTGGCGTTTCTCATCTTTTTTCCCTTATAGACCGATCTGGCGATGTTGGGGAAATCGCCCCGAACCTTGGCCAGCTTGGCCGACTCTAGGGCCGCCTGGCCGCGCAGGAAAGACGCGATCTTCTCGGCAAAGGCCAGGCCGCGGGAGGAATGATAGGGAACCTTCATTTTGATTAGGAGGTCGGCCCAGCCCATCACCCCGAGCCCGATCCTCCGGTTGCCCTTGGACATCTCGTCGATCTGGGGAAGGGGGTACTTGTTGACATCAATGACATCGTCCAGGAAGCGGACGGCGATCCCGATGACCTTGCCGAAGCGGTCCCAATCGAACTGGTCCTTTCGATCAGGCGCGAAAAAGTTGGCCAAGTTGATCGAGCCGAGGTTGCACGATTCATAGGCATGGAGCGGCTGCTCGCCGCAGGGATTAGTGGCCTGGATCGGTCCCAGGGCCCGCGTCGGATTCGTCCTGTTGATCCGGTCGATGAAAATCAAGCCCGGGTCACCGATGGCCCAGGCGGATTCGACGATCATCCGGAATATCTTGCGGGCGTCTTTTCGGTCGACGACTTTCTTCTGGTAGGGATCATGAATGGCATACGAGCTTCCTTTTTTCACGGCCTCCATGAATTCGTCCGTGGCGGCCACCGAGATGTTGAAATTATTGAGAGTCTTTCCATCCTTCTTCATCAGGATGAATTCTTCGATATCCGGATGGTCGGCGCGCAGGATGCCCATGTTGGCGCCGCGCCGGGTCCCTCCCTGTTTCACGGCCTCCGTGGCAGCATCGATGACCTTTAAAAAGGACACCGGGCCGGAGGCCACTCCCTGGGTTCTATGGACGAAGCTTCCCTTGGGGCGCAGACGGCTGAAATCAAAGCCCGTCCCGCCGCCTTCCTTGTGGACCAGGGCGGCATTCCTGACCGTTTCAAAAATGGACTCCATGGAATCCTCGATGGGAAGGACAAAACAGGCGCTGAGGCACATTTCCCGTCCGGCGCCGGTGAGGGTGGGGCTGTTGGGAAGAAAATCCCGAGCTATCATCACTTCTGAGAATCTCTGCGTCCAGAGGAACCGTTCCCGCTGGGTCTTCTCCGCCGCGGCGACCGTCCGGGCGACCCGGCCGAAGAGGTCGGCCGGAGACTTGTCCAGCAGCTCCCCCTTGTCATTCTTCATGAAATAGCGGGCCTTCAAGATCCGCAGGGCGTTGGCTGAAAATCCACTTGTGTCCGTCATGGGTCCTCCGATAATTTTCAGAAGCCGGCCCCGGTTATTTCTTCCCAATCGCCTTGAGCTTTGATTCGATCGAAGCGTCCTTGTCCAGCCGATGGTCGACCCGGAGGTCGATATGGATCCTCCGGACGCCCATCTTGACGAGAGATTCATGGGCTTGGACGACGACCTGGAAAAGGGCGGCCAGGTCGGGAGCCTCGATGGTCGTGGACATCCCGCCTGTTTCGCTTTTCAAGCCGGACTTCTCGATGGCGCGGACCGCCTCCTTGACGAAGCGGCTGACCGAAACGCCTTCACTCGTCGGAAAAATCGCCAGCTCGGCAATAATCATGGCTGATCCTTTTCGTCTGACAGTTCTTATCCTGTCTCTTTCATTTTAGCTGAATTCATTAATCTTTATCAACTAGATAGTAATAGTATGATATAAGAATCCGACGCCTTTTTAAAGAAAAATTTGAGACAGCGGCTCCCCTGGCAAACTCGCCGCTCGTTACGATCCAGGCAACCCTAAAGATAGATCCGAGGATCCGGATCTTTTCGGGCCGCAATCCTCCTTCCCGGATAAAAAAGGAAAAAGTCCGGCTTCCGGACGAACGATTATTTCGCGGCGACTTTCTTCATCGGCTGGCCGCAGCAGACCAAGATATGCTCTTCCGCGCAGCCGCAGGTCTCATCAATAATGACACGATAGCCGCAGACCCCGCACTCGAGTTTATTCTTCGGCTTGGCGGGGGTTTTTTTAGCGGGTTTGACCGTTTTTTTGGCTTTTTTCTTAACAGGCATAACGCACCTCCAATGGCAGTTTTTCCAACACCTATTTTCGGCTAGGAATCGGACGGCTGTCAATCATTCCCAGTCTAAAAGCCTCTTCTGCCCCTCAAGCTTCCGGATCGAAGTGACATCCTGGCTGACTTCGAGGCAGCCCTTGTAGGCGCCGTTTTGATCGCGGACCGCCAAATACCGGATCAGGACGAATTTTCCCCCCATTTGGATCCAGAACTCGGCCGTGTCCTTGCGGCCGGCCTTAAAAGCCGCCAAAATCTTGTTGACGACATGGACGCTCGCCGGTGGATGGCAGTTCTGGACTTTTCGCCCGATGACCCCCGGTCTGCGCGAAAAAATACGGTCGGGCGTGTCCGAGTAATAGACCACGGTGTCGTTCTCGTCGACAACGCTTATGTCAAAAGGCAGGTGCTTCAAGACGAGGTTGACGAGCTCCGGGGACAGCGCTCCCGTCTCGAGCTTCAATTTTTTAAGAGACTCTTCCATGATTAAATCCTTTCTTTGAGGTTCTAACGAAGGTTTCCAGTCCGTTCCCGGCACGACCCAGGCATAGCCGATCTCCTCCTCGCCATGTTTGACGCGGGCCCAGTCTCTTTCATCGAGCGCTTCGAGGCTCGCCGGGAAGAGGATTTTTTCTTCTTTATAAATCATGTCCCGGATCTCGGTCGCGAGCTGACGGCCGAGCTTTCGGACATCGGTCCGTCGCCCCTCGGCGGCATGGCCCTTCAGCTCTTTGAGATGGGCCCGGATATCATCATGGATGGCCCACATCACCTTGCTCGGCCCGCTGATTCCTTTGGCTTCGAGGAGCGGGAACAGCTGATTTTCCTTTTTGAGGTAGTGTTTTTCGATATCGGAGAGCGTTTCAAGATCGAGCCGGAGTCTTTCTCCCAGGGCGTTGGAGATAGCGGGTTGGGAAGCAGCCCCGACCGCCTGGAAAATCTCTTCGAGTGAAAAGAGGATCTTTTCCAGGGCTCGGTTTTCGGCCCACAGAGTATGAAGAGGATGGCCGGCCACGAGGACCGGGGGCTCCTTCGTCTCAAGCGATTCCCTGAAGACCTGGACATGGACGTCGCACAGTCGCTTCACTTCCTCGGCAGGCATGCCTTCCGCGATGAGCGTCTGTTCCATTTCCGAGATTTCATGGGCGTCCACGTCCTTGATCAATTCGGCAAAACGCTTTTTGAGTGTCTCGAGATCCACGCCCTGATGAAGATCGCGGATGATATCTTTGAGGACCTCCAGCCGTGCCTGCCGGTCCATGAACGGCTTTTCTTCCTCGGCACCGAGATTGACCTCTACGTCTTCCTGGGTCACATTCCGGATCTCGGCCGCGACGGCCGTCAAAAGATCCTCGACAGCCATGTCGCCGAGGCTGGCCGCCTGACGCATCGTGGCCAGCTTGCCGACCGTCTTTCGCATGATCGGGTTTTTCAGCTTTGAGAATTTTGGTGTCAGGTTCACCAGGAAATCGAGAAGAAAGGGATACGTCTTGAGCAGCGCGTCAATCCTGGTTTTCTCCGTGATCCGCATGTTTTACTCCTTTATGGCCTGCGCCTAGAGCTTGCAACAAACCGCACAGCACGACAGCATCCCGGCAATCAGTAGTCTTTTTTTCGACTCCTCCGCTTTCGGGCAATTATTTTTTGTTCACGCCGGGCGGCGAAGAGATTTCTTGATCGCGTCGAGGTGCAGCAGACCCTTCAGCCGCCGCTGGTCCATAATCGTGTCTTGACGCTCGACTCCCGTCGAGATGAGGACGGCCTTGACCCCGACGGAGTCCTCGATCAACTTGACGTAATCCTTAAACTCCCGCGGCAAGCCGGCAAAATCCCGCGCGCCGTGGACGGGCCGTTTCCAGCCGCGCACATTTTTATAGCGAGGGACCACTTTTTCCAAGATCCATGGCTCCGGCGGAAAACTCCGGAGAAGACTTCCTTTATATTTATACCCCGTACAGAGGCGGATCTCCTCCAGGCCATCCAGGACGTCGGGTTTGGTCAGGACGATCTTGTCGATGCCGTTGATCCGGCAGGCATAGGAAACCGCCGGGACGTCAAACCAGCCGCAGCGCCGTGGCCGCCCGGTCGTCGCTCCGAATTCGTCTCCCCGCCTGGCGATCGTCCTTCCCGTATCGTCGAAGATTTCCGTGGGAAAAGGCCCGGACCCGACGCGCGTCGTATAGGCTTTCGTCACGCCGAGCACGGCGTCGAGTTTAGCGGGTCCGATCCCCAAGCCCGTCAAGACCCCGCCCGCCGTGGAGTTGGAGGATGTCACAAAGGGATACGTGCCGTGATCGATATCCAAGAGAGCGCCTTGGGCGCCTTCAAACAGGATGGATTTTCCTTCCCTCATTTTTTCGTCGAGGAGGAGGGAGACATCCTGGATGTATTTTTTCAACCGCCGAGCATAGGCTGCATACTCATCATAAATCAGTTGAGCGTCCAGCAGCGGCAATCCCTGACGAGCGCAAAAAGAATTTTTTTCTTCGACGTTATCCCGGATCTTATCTTTGAGAACCTCAAGATTGAGCAGGTCGCCGGTCCGGATCCCCCGTCGAGCCGCCTTGTCCTCATAAGCAGGTCCGATGCCCCGGCAAGTCGTCCCGATTTTTTTAGCGCCTCTCTGCTCCTCGCAAAACCTTTCCATAAGGCTGTGGTAGGGCAGGATGAGATGGGCATTCTTGCTGATGACGATGTTTTCATCCCGGATGTCGACCCGCTTTTTGAGAGCGGCCAGCTCCTCCAGGAATGCTCGGGGATCCAAAACGACCCCGTTGCCGATGAAGCACAAGGTCCCGGGGTGTAAAATGCCCGAGGGGATCAGGTGGAGGACGATTTTTTTCCCTTGGATATAGACCGTGTGGCCGGCATTGTGCCCGCCTTGGTAGCGAGCGACGATATCAAACGACGGCGTCAGAAGGTCGACGATCTTGCCTTTCCCTTCGTCTCCCCATTGTGTGCCCAGAAGGACGATATTGGCCATGGCACTCCTCATCAGAAATGCACGGCGACCTGAGCCCGGAAGATGTTGTCTCGGAGCTCGAGGTTTTTCTCGCGGTTCAGGTCGTACTCGATCTTCAGTATAAAATTCTCGTGCGGGGAATAGACGAGCCCAAACGCCCAGCGGCTGTGGTCGCTGAAAATCCCCAACCCGGACCGGAGGGGAACTTCAAATCCGGGGCCGTGAAAAGCGTCTTCATATTTTGACTTTTCATAGGCAACGACGGGGCTGAGCTGGCCGAGGTTGAGCCACAGAGTCACAAAAAAGCCTTCCGCCTCCCCCCGCGAAAACAGGGCGGGGTTGTCGACAAAGGCCCGCATATATTCGGCCTTTATGTTTAAGTTGGTAGCGGTCCAGGTCGCATCGAGGCCTTGGAGGGAGAGGTTTCTCTCGTTGGCGTCATCCTGTTTTCCCGTGTAATAGGAGATTCCGACTTCCAGATTTTGGCTCGGCGTAAAGCCGAGCCTAAAACCCTTGCCCTTGTCTCTGTTATTGTCTTTAAACTGCTGCCCGGCCGGCAAGTTTTCAGCCTCGGCCAGTCCGTTGCCCAGGTAGCCCGCGTACTGGAGAAAGCCGATCTTCCCCTCGATGAGGACGCCGAGGTCCCTCCAGCTCGAAGGGAAAAATTCTTTGACCGGGTAGGGGTTCTCCACCAAGCTGGTCTGGAATGCCCGTCCCGAGGAGTTGTACTTCCCGAACGGAACAAGATACAAACCCAGCTTCAGCTGGAAGGCCTCCGAGGCCGTGAATCCCGCCCAGGCCTGCTCGATCTCCGGCCTCATCGCTTCTTTTGTCTGGACTTCCAGGGCATAGGAAAATTGGGGCGTCCACCGGCCGGAAAAAATAAGCCCCGCTCTGATGTTTTCAGTGCTGCCCAGGGCAGACGTACTCTGTTTCTGGCCCTTGAGAAAATCGATGGAAAAATAGCCGCTCATCTGGACCTGGGCAGAAGCGGATCCTGCCGCGATCATCCCGAGAGAGAAGAAGGCCGCTAGATGTCTTTTCATAGGAGTGAAAAATCGAATTGATCGTCGAGGAGAGACTGTTTCCATCGTTCCACATTCAGCTTCTGGGTCAGAGCCCGGGAAATTCCGTTGACGCCGTTTTTAGTCCCCATCCAGACCGCACCGACCAGGATGCCGTTTTGAAGTACAATCTTTTTATACATTCCTTCTTCTCTGTTCTCGCGCCGGATCTCTTCGAACCCGCCGCCCTCAGGGCTGACCAGGCCGATGGACGTGACATAGAGGCCGACGACTTTCAGCGTGTTCGAGGGAATCGTTCCTTCATATTTTTTTCTCTGGCCGAGCATGCTGGCCGCGACCAGTCGGGCCTGTTCGAACGAGGCGGGGATGATTCCATAGAGCCTGCCGTTATGCTGGATGCCGTCTCCGGCCGCATAAATGCATGGCTTTCCGGTTTCCAGGAATTCGTTGACGACGACGCCGCGGTCAACGGCCAGCCCAGCCTGCTTGACGATGTCAACGTTGGCCCTGACGCCGGCGGCCACGATGGCCATATCGGCAGAGAGCTCTTCGCCGTTCTTGAATCTCAGGCCCCGGATTTCATCCGACCCCAGAATCTCGTCCGTGGCCACGTTGAGGCGAACCCTGATCCCACATTTCTCGATCTCGGTTCGGAGCAGGGCTGCCCCCTGAGGGTCGAGCTGGCGGGGAAGGAGATAAGGGAAAACTTCAACGACCTCCACATCCGCGCCCCGGGCCTTGGCGGCGCGGGCGATTTCCAGGCCGAGCAATCCGCCGCCGATCACAACCAGCCGAGAGTGGGATTTTATATATTCCAGGATGCTTAGAGCGTCGTTCAGGGTCCTCAGCGTGAATACGCCTCTCTTGTCGGCGCCCTTGATCGGAGGCAGAAAAGCCGAAGCTCCGTTTGCCAACAGGAGCAGGTCGTAGGTCAGGCGCTGTCCATTCCCGATTTCGACTTCCTGGGAATCGGGAACGATACTCTTAATAGGCGTACCCAGGCGGAGTTGAATCTGCTGCTGATTGTACCAGCTCGCGGGAAAAGCGAACATCCTCTCGTAGGGCAGGTTCCCGGCCACGAACTCGATCAGGTTCGGCCGCGGATAATAGATATAGGGTTCCTCGGCAAAGATCTCGATCTCCACCTGCTTGTCCAATTCCCGCAGCGTTTTCGCCGCCATCGTTCCGGCCAGGCCGTTTCCGACGATGATGATCTTCACGATAAGCTTCTCAGGATCAGCCGTCTCAGTCGGATATTTTCTGGAAAAACTCTTTTCCGACGCCGCACTGCGGGCAAACCCAATCTTCCGGGAGGTCTTCAAAAGCTGTGGCTGGAGGAACGCCGTTTTCCGGGTCGCCAACGGCCGGATCATACACATAGCCGCATGCCGTGCATTCCCATTTTTCCATCTGAAAGCTCCTTTATTGGAAGAAAATATCCTGGCTAATCTTCCTGCAGGATCGTCGTCTCATATTCTTTTTCCAGCTTGAGCTTGTGTAATTTCTCCTGCTGGATCATGAACTCAAAGAGTTGTTTGTGCTGGGGAAGCGGGCATTCCCCAAGAAGTCGTGTGTAAAGCGCGACGGCTTTGGCCTCTTTTTTGGCCGCAAAAATGAGCAGGTCTTGAAGGTTGCTTCCTTCCTCCATCGGTTCCTCAACGAGATAATCGCTGATCCGGAGGTCTTCCACCTCGCCGGCCGGAAGGGGAACGACCTTTCCCGCGGCCAGATCGTCAAGAAGCTTTTTATGATTTTGTTCCTCCGACTGGAGCTCGAGGAGCATGGTCTTCAGACCCGGGTTCTTGGCTTTGCGGGCCATCTCACCATAGCCCTGGGCGGCTTCGACCTCGCGCTGGATGGCGAACTGAAGCACATCACGGATTGTCTGGCACGTCACAGACTTTTTTTTTCCGCCGGCCATGAAAGATCCTCCTGATCGTCAAGACTATGAAGAACAGACGCCGAAGCTTGAAACAATCCTGCAGACGAAGACCTAATTATAGCGAAATCGGCGAGCAAGTCAATTTTCCCGTTTCAGCTGGCAGCGCGGACAGAACGAGCTCGTTCGCCCGCCGACTTTCAGGCTCCGGACCTTCCGGCCGCAGCGAGGGCATGGCAAAGAAGCCCGCCCGTAAACCCGGTGTTCCCGCTGAAAAAGGCCTTCGCCGCCGTCGGCATCCCTGAAATCACGAATGGACGACCCGCCCGCTGCGATAGCCCGCCTTAGCACGCGTCCCGTAGCCGCCCAAAGTTTTTCTTTCTGTTTTCTTGTCAGGGAAACAGCAGGCGTTAGAGGATGGAGCCGAGCTTCAAAGAGGATCTCGTCGGCATAGATGTTTCCGATTCCCGCTAAAAAAGTCTGGTCGAGGAGCAAGCTCTTCAACCGCCCTCTTCGGCGTCGGAAGAGACCGATGAACGACTCGAGGTCCAGGTCGAGGGGCTCGGGTCCGAGATCGCGGAGCTCCTGGCATTCAAGAGGGTCCGAGGTCTCAAGACAGCGCACGAACCCGAATTTGCGCACATCCCGGAAACAAAGCTCATCCGTCCGGCCCCGAAAAGAGACGACGAGGCGGGTATGCTTATCGGATCGAGTTCGATGCGACGCCCAGAGCAGCCGGCCCGTCATCTTGAGATGGAAAATCAAATAGAGCCGATCCTGGCATTCGATGACGATCATTTTTCCCCTGCGGCGGACAGCCTCGATCCGTTTCCCCCGGATTCTTTGGAGGCGGAAAGTTTTATCCTTTCTCACCAAGGAAGGAAGAAAAACCCGGATGTCTTGAATCACCAATCCCGTAAGTTTCGGGCGCAGGCCGGCGACAATAGTTTCGACTTCCGGGAGCTCGGGCACGGAGCTATTGTAACAGAAATTTCTTCTTGATTTGGCCTGCCAGTTATTTTAATATCCTTCTTTAAGATGAAGATTAAAAGCGTCGCTTTGATGATCCTGGGATGGCTGGTCCCCGGATTGGGCCATATCGCCCAAAAAAAATTCGCCAGGGGACTCGCTTTCCTGGCCTCCATCCTGGCCATGACAGCCCTCGGCTTGGTCATGGGGGGCAAGATCTATCCGTTTCAAACAGAGAATCCTCTGACCATTCTCGCCTTCTTTGCCGACGTCGGCAACGGCCTTGTCTACGTCCTGTCCAGGTTTTTGAGCTTCGGCCTCGGCGACCTCCGACAATCGACCTTTGAGTTTGGGACGGCCTACATCGCGGGGGCCGGGCTGCTCAACTACCTCATCGCCCTCGATGCCTATGACATCGCTTCGGGGAAAAAGAAATGATCTTGAAAAGCCATCTCCTGTCGATGATCCTCTACGCAGCCCTCGTCTCCTTGGTCTTGGCCCTTCTCCGGCGGAGCGAGAAAAAAACGCGGATCAAATACGGGCTGTTCTTGTTTCTGATCATGATCGCCGGCGCCCTCCTCTTCGGCTGGCTGATGTATCTTTTCACCCTATAAAATTCGGGCACACGGACCTCACTCAGCAAAAGAATTCGGTGACACACACCGAATTCGCCAATTCGGTGTGTGTCACCGAATTCTTGTCACAGAATTTTTTTATGTTATAATTTTTCCGTTCATGGATTCCCAAAAATACGAGGCTGTCATCGGATTGGAGGTTCATGCCCAGCTTCGGACCCGGACCAAGCTTTTTTGCGGCTGCAGCGCGCAATTCGCAAAAACCCCAAACACCCTCACCTGTCCCGTCTGCCTCGGCCTGCCGGGAGCTCTGCCCATGCTCAATGCCGCCGCGGCAGCCATGGCGGTGAAGCTCGCCCTGGCCGTCCATGCCCGGATCAACCCTTGCTCCCAGTTTAGCCGCAAGAACTATTTCTACCCTGACCTTCCCAAGGGATATCAGATCACCCAGTATCGCTTTCCCATCGCCGAGGAGGGCTGGCTGCGCATCGACGGAGAAGGCCGTCCGAAAAAAGTCGGCATCGAGCGGATCAACTTGGAAGAAGATGCAGGGAAGTCTATCCACGACGGCCTTCCGGACTCTTCGGAAAAGACTTCGCTCGACTTCAACCGAAGCGGGATCCCCCTGCTCGAGATCGTGGGCAAGCCGGATTTGTCGTCTGCCTCGGAAGCCGTTGAATTTCTCCAGCTTCTCCGAGTGATCCTTCAATATCTGGAAATCTGCGACGGCAATATGGAAGAGGGAAGCCTGCGCTGCGACGCGAACCTTTCTCTGAAAGAAAAAGGCTCCCCGACGATGGGCGTCAAGACAGAAATCAAGAACCTCAATTCCTTCCGGTTTCTGCAGAAAGCCCTGGACTACGAGGCCGCACGCCAGGCCGTTGAAATCGAATCCGGCCGATCCGTCCATCAGGAAACCCGGCTGTGGGATCCGGTCCGCAACCGGACTTGGCCCATGCGGAGCAAGGAAGAAGCCCACGATTATCGCTACTTCCCGGAGCCCGATCTTCCCCTTCTCGTGCTGGACGAAAATTTCATCGGTCAGGCGAAGGCCGCGCTTCCCGAGCTTCCTCAAGAGAAGGTGGAGAGGTTAGTCGAAGCCTTCGAGATTCCCGCCCAGGACGCCAATCTCCTGGCCCAGAGCCGCGGCCTGGCCGATTATTTTGAGCGGGTAGCGACGCTCGCCAAGAATCCCAAGGCGGCCGCGAACTGGATCATGCGCGAGGTTCTTCAGTATCTCCATGAGCGCCGAATCGAAGTCATTCAGTTTCCGATTCCGGCCGAACACTTGGCCGGGCTCATCCGCCTTGTCGACAGCGGTGTTTTGACCTTGACGGCGGCCAAAGACATCGTCTTTCCTAAGATGATCGCCTTCGGAAAGGAGGCCTCGGCGATCGTCGACGAAGAGGGGCTTGGCCAGATCGCCGACGAAGAAGCGCTCAAGAAGACGGCCCGTGAGATCGTCGCGGCAAATCCCGGCCCGCTCAAGCAATACCGGGAAGGAAAACATCAGGTCTTCGGCTTTTTTGTCGGCCTGATGATGAAGGCCACCAAGGGTCGAGCCAATGCTCTTCTGGTCCATAAGATCCTCAAGCAAATCTTGGACGGCGACAAAGGTCCCGCATGATCGAGCTCTACCACGTTTGGAAGCAGTACCAGAAACCCGGCTGGGCTCTCTCGGATGTCACCCTCACCGTCAAAAAAGGGGAATTCTGTTTCATCACCGGGCCCAGCGGCTCCGGCAAATCGACTCTCCTCAAAACCATGTACCGGGAGGTCATTCCGACGGAGGGACAAATCATCATCGGCGGCAAGAATATCCTGAAGATTCCCGCCCACAAGATTTATCTCCTGAGGCGGAACATGGGCATCGTCTATCAGGACTTCCGGCTGCTCTTTCACAGGCGGGTCTTCGATAACGTCGCCGTCGCCCTCCAGGTCGTCGGCGCCCCGATGAAGGACATGAAGAGAAAGGTCTTCATCGCCCTGAGGATGGTCAACCTCCATCCCAGGATCTGGGACTATCCGTCCCATCTTTCCTACGGCGAACAGCAGCGTCTGGCCATCGCCCGGGCTGTGGTGAACAATCCCAGGATTCTTCTGGCCGACGAGCCAACGGGCAACCTGGACCCCAAGCTGGCCGTGGAGATCATCGGGTTATTCAAGGAGATCAACAAACAGGGGACGACGGTCATCATCTGCACTCACGATAAGGAACTGATCCGCCAGTTCGGCGACAGGATCCTCCATCTTCATGAGGGCAAGCTTCTCCGAAAGGACGCCGCGTGATCATCTACAAGGCCAAATATTTTCTCCGCGAAACCGCCAACAACCTCTGGCAGTATAAAACTCGGCACTTCTTCTCGCTGACCATCATCTGTTTGTCCTTCCTCATCGTCGGCCTTTTTCTCGCCATTTCCAACAACCTCCGCGACCGGGCGGACGATCTCTCCAAGAACCTGGTGATCGTTTTTTATCTCCAGAAGAGCCTGCCGGCCGCGGAGCAGGACCTTATCGAGCAACAGGTCCGCCATTCGCCTCTTGTCGCCAGCGTCCGGGCCATCAGCCCGGCCCAGGCTTCGGAAAAGTTTCTCCAGGATTTTCCCGGCCTTAAAGATATCCTGATGAACCTCCAGACGAATCCCTTCCCCGCCTCGATCGAGGCTACTCTCAAAGACCCGAGGACGCCCTACGAGGAGACCCTGCGGTTCATCACGGAAATGAAAAAGAACGCCGGTGTCGAAGACGTCCAGTTCAACAGAGACTGGGCGGACAAGATCCAATCCCTCAGCCGGTTGGCCCAGGCCGTGGGGTTTTTCCTGGGCGGCATTCTCATCCTGGCCTCCTTTATCATCATCTCCAACGTCATCAAGCTTAACGTATTTGCCCGGCAATCAGAGATCGAGATCCTGCGCTTGGTCGGCGGGACCAACACGTTCATCCGCATCCCCTTTTTGCTGGAGGGGATTAGCTTGGGCATGGCCGGCAGCTTTCTCTCCCTCCTTCTGCTTCTCGTCATCACGAAGATTTTTCCGGTCTATCTGGGGACTTCGCTCGGCGCCCTCCAGGAGCTCATCAGCTTCCGCTATCTGTCTTTCAGTCAGGTCATCTCCATGATCGCGGGAGGCGGTTTTGTCGGATTCTTGGGAAGCCTCAGCTCTTTATCCAGATTTTTAAGAATCTAAAGCGATTACTCCCAAATTTGTCTATAGGGACTGCTCCGTAGCCAAAACAGCATGGTTTTCCATTGAATCAACATGAATGGCCATTGCCCGACGGGTGGCGTGGTTCGGGGGACCCCCGGACACTCTTGGAGGAGGACCCTTTAACAGGTTCCCCCTCCAACGGGGCGGCGGGAATACCCGCCGGCCCTGCCACCCCTCCAAGGAGCATCCACCCATGAATTCATCGTCAAATGCTCCTTGGAAGGATGGCAGCGAACGAAGTGAGCGTTGGAAGGAAAACCCATCAAAGGGTTTCCTGCCAAGAGTATCCGACAGAACCCGTCGGGCATTTCTTTCGGCAAATTTGAGTTACCGCCTCCATTTGACACCTCTAACTAATTGTCCTACAATCTTTTAGAAATGGCATCCCTTGGTCAAGAACTCCGGCGGGAAAGAGAACTCC
>Ga0153915_10001581_pt1 | contig 20880 bp, 10 predicted proteins | sample Opewatmetagenome_2_FD_107003 | JGI IMG/M metagenome (GOLD analysis project Ga0153915, IMG submission 107003) | Freshwater wetland microbial communities from Ohio, USA - Open water 3 Core 3 Depth 3 metaG | ecosystem: Environmental > Aquatic > Freshwater > Wetlands | place: USA: Ohio, Lake Erie...
GATCCTATTATAGAAATCTCTCTTCCCTGAATTCCGGCTATTGCCGAATCAGGCGGATCCATGCTTGCAATAACCGGATCGGCAGGAACATTTGGTGACCCAACCCAGATTGGATTAGGTTCATTAAACGTGTTGCAAGCACTGAATAAGCAAATAAAAATCAGCAGAATCAAAATTTGATTTAATACATTTTTGTTTTTCATATTGGCACCATTCTAACTTATTACAGGGATAGTGATACGGTAAATCTTTGGACATTATCAAACACCCCAAACGGTGTGTAAGAATAATCGACTTTAATATTTCCCACAGAGGTAACACCTAATCCGACAGTAGAAATGCCTACACCAAAAGTGATGTCATCTTCGCTATTGCTGCTAATATATCCCCCCCGCAGGGCAAGTAAATTCATTAATTGATATTCCAAACCAATTTTAATTTGTTCCGGATGTGAACGGGGATGAGTTGCGTCGATGGCTAAAATTAATGACTGTTCCGGTCCGCCTACCTTCACAAAATCAAATACATTGGCCGAAATGCCCAGGGTGAAGAGTAAAGGCAATTGAAATCCTTCCTCCTCATATTTTACCTCTTTTGAAAAATTGCGCACCGACATACCAAAGGCTATACTCTTGATTCCCGTTTTATAGAGGGTTCCAAAATCATATGCTAAAACATTCGCGACATTTTGTTTAGTAACTAAAGTGGCACCGTCCGGAACAACACTCTTGCCTAATGATTGATAAGCAAAGTGTATCTGAGCGCCAACGCTGAAACGATCAGAAAGCATTTTGGCATAACCGATCCCGATTGAAAGGGCACCGGGCTTCATCATTTCAGTATCAATAAATCCTTTCTCATTGCGCCAGACCATTGTGCCCTGCGATTCACCATAATCGATCGATTGCATATTCAAACCGATCACCCCGTATTTACCCGTCTGAGGAGCGATGAGCATGTTGAACTCCAGGTACTTGATGTCAGCAATCCATGAATTTGAACTGAAGTTTGCTGTCAGCAGGGTTGGTATATCAGCCATGGTAGCCGGGTTATGAGACAAGGCTCCTGAATATGCAGAGAGCGAAGTAACTGCATCGCCCATTGCACCTGCCCTAGCATCGGATGATACACCTATAAAATTAAAACCTGTTTGCGCCCACTTCGTTTGCCCAAAAGATAGTGTTGAAAGCAATCCGATTAGCGGAAACATGGTTAAGCATATTATTTTTAATCGTTTCACTTTATGTATTCTCCTTTTGCTATTGACATCTTTTTATATTCATAACAGTGTTATTTTAAACGGTCCCACCACCTCGGGTCGGCTGACTATGAAGCGTACCAGGTATACACTGGACTCATCAAGATGAAAGAGGAAACGTGATCTGATTATTGGTACAATTTCAGGTTGATCAGCAATTAATAACGTATCCGAACAGCATGAAACGGATTCAAAACCCATATTTGTGGAAGCAGGTACCAGATTTGTGTCACTCTTCACCAGCTGAACCGTTACATACTCATTAATATTTTCTTCAACGTATTCCAGGCTGGTATACACGTACATATCTTTTGATGTTTCACCTGCTTCTATGGATAAAACAGCATAGGATATTTTTTGGTTGGCAGGGTATTCTATCATCAATAGGGTATCTTGAACCAGGTTCTGCTGCTGTAACGAATCAATTAGACGGTCAAAATTCTCAAAGATGATTTGATTATCGCTTAAATGAGCCCAGGAGGTATCGGTATCCCCCAAAGTATTCAGGATCCTGGTTTGAATGGTATCACGGAGCGTATCAGCAAACCAGAAACAGGCTCTTTGATCGATCGCTTCAGCGGTATATTCCTGCTCGTTGAATTTATCCGGTAATATGCTATCGCAACCGGTCAAAATGAATACCGCCATACCTAACAGCAGTGATTTTAATACCATCGTATATTTTTTCTGACATGTAAAATACATTTTATTCTCCTAGTAAAATGGATCACCTTATAATAATAAATTTCCGAAAAGTATTATCACCTTTTTTAAAAATTAATCTGCTGTTTTCATAACTATCCCGCGTCACCTCAAAATAGGCAATATACAATCCACTAACCACCAACTGATTGGAAGAGGTTAATGAATCCCATAATTCATCACCGCTTCCATTCGAATGATCGATCGTTTTAATTAAATCACCGGTTTCGGTAAAAATCTTAATTACACAATAGGGAGGTATACCATAAAAGGCAAGTCGATCCGGAGTATCCTGGCCAAACTGAATATCTTTTGCTTTGATATTATAGGGATTAGGAACAACACGTATCTCTGAAAGACTGGTACCAGATGGGCGGGTCAGAAAAGCTTCAAAATTGGTCATAGTATAGAATTTACTGCTGACCAGCGGTGTGCCGGATTGCAGATCATTCGTCGTACCGTTATCTTTAGTTTGTATATAATAGTAATAGTTAAATCCCCGCTTGGCAGATTTATCTTCAAAAACATTCGCTTTATCCGCACCTCCCGAACAGGAAAAAATCAATTCGTAAGTGGTATCGGGTCTGCCTTCCGCCCGGTACAAGTTATACCCATTAAAATTTCCCGTCTCGGCACTGGCAGACCAGGCTAGTGCTATCCGGTTGCCGCCCGAGTTAACGGTAAATTTATTAGGTGGAGCGGGAGGTTCAGCAATTTGATAATTACTGTTATAATTAGCCAGCGCTCTTCTGAAGGTCTGGAATAAAGAATCTTTACCGGTAAACACCCAGGTATTTTTATATATATTACGATCCGTAGTTGTACTACTATCGGGAAGTTGAAAAGGTCCGCTGTTGTTAAACCATTTTCTGGTTATTTGTTTATTCAAATCGCGGTTGAGTCCGGCAATACATTGGGCGATTACGATATGAATACTATCACCGCCGTTGAGATCATACGGACCAAAACCTTGTGCGGCAGCATAACCTCCGGGATCACCTCCCCAGTTATCGGAAAAATTGCTCGGCCAACCATTGGCATCTTTCCCTACCTGTTCCGCATGGGTTTGGCTCGGATGACCGGCTGTCATAAATCCGTATTTCTGGGCCATCAGGGTCGCATCAAATTGGTCGATAGACTGGGCATCACGGTCAGAACCCATGAACTGTGTAGTGGTGGGTTGAGAAAAATCGTCGGTTGGATCGTGTGCGGATTTATCGGCATGTAAAACAACGGCACCCATAAAGTGTGCGCCAGCCATTATAAATCCATTTGAATGATTAGGACCACCAATATCCTCTTCGACAGTCGATGCTGAACAAGGGCCATAATATGAAAAAACAGCGCGAAAATCATTTGGAGCAGGAAGAAGATGCGTGTCATCTTGTCCCACGGCGTCATTAATGGTATTTTTTGCATAATTGGAGTTACCTATTGACCAGCCACCGCGAAACGCTTCATATGCACTTGATAAACGGTATTGAAAATGAAAAACAACGCCTGTTAGATCCCGATTAATAATTGTACCCTGATTATCTACAATACCGGTATTTTTGAATACATAATCATAAATTAAATAATTATCGTGATACTGCTGCGTAAAAGCCAATACTTTCCTGGTCACGGATATACCTATTGTGGTATGATATTTATTGAGGATCATCCGATCTGGTTTAATACTATCATCCACTAAATCGACTTCATCATATGATTCAAGATCGGAAGCGCGGTTATCATCAACAAATACATCAGGACGTGGTGAACGGGCAATCAGGGATATTTCTTCGGGGAAAATTTCCGCATTTAAAAACATAAACGATCGGCCAGAGCATACCACCTTATAGGGATAGGTTATGTCCTCTCCATGCACATTCTGGGTAAAATTTGTGGTTCCTATCCATACAGACTCGCCAACATTGTGATCCTGAAATGGAAATTGCGCTGGCCAGCGTAATCCATCAATTTGGTCCGTATCCAGAAATGCTCTTCCCCTGCGCCCATATTCAATTTCCGCACCACCATGAGAAAACCAGTGCCGTAATGAACTGACCCAAATCCATTTGATTTCCTGCGGTCCGGTTACCTGAGCCTGGATCGGCAGGGCATCAAATAAGCCCAATGCAAAGCATAGGGCAATAAGGATAAAGATTTGCGATAGATATTTTTTAATCATGTACTTTATACCTCTCATATCAAAATTCCTTAGTTATAACTTGAAAGTCAGGGTAATCCCGTAGAAAAATTGTCTGGGATTCAAGAAACTGAACGAACTGTTGTTGGGCATATCGATATATGCTTTATCATCCAGAATCTTCTGCATATGACTTTTTTCAACCTCCGACCATGCCCCATTGACATAGTTCATATACTTTTTGGTTGATTTGTCATAATAAATAACCTTGGTATTAATTTCAGCTGGATTTATGTGATCTACATTTCCGCTCTGTTCGATGGGCTGATATGCTACACCCGGTTTGCGATAATCACCAATCCGATCCTCTCCAGGTATATTATTGTATGTGTTATTTTTGGGTAGATGCAATGAACGGAAATAATATTCCTGGTCGTAAATATCATAAAAACTCTCGCCGGATAATTTTTTGAAATTAAATAAATTTCTCACCTCTACAAACAGCATCACCGATACCATTTTAAAATCGATGGTTTTATTCAGCCGCAGATCGCAATTGTAAAAATCGGTAACTTGGACATTATTTGGTTCTGGGCGGGAGACCAGTTGATAGGGATAAGTTATATATTCACCTGCTTTCCACATTGCCAAAATATTAAGGTCCCAGGAACCCAGAGGATTGAATCCGGCAAATTCTGGTCCAAACTTTTCGGGTGTCAGAAATACGACGCTTAAATTTGCACGGGGTTGAGGAATTGGTTTCTGTTGATACTGCAGGTAGGTGTTTTGATCAACTATTTTCTGCTCTATAGGTTCTTCATTAATCGTTTGCCTGCCAAAAGCACCCTGCGTTATCACCTGATAAGTGTAATTGGCAAAACCCCGTACCCAATTTCCGTAGGATTTTCTTAAGGTCAACTCGAATCCCCTAATGTCCTCATAATTGTTATTATTTGCCTTAAAGTAGCCAATGCTTTTGCGATCACTCAGATACGATGTAAAACCTTGTTGTTTGGTAATATCATTATAAAACGCGGCAAGTTGTACTATATAATCATTAAAAAGAACATGGTCATAACCCAATTCATATGAAATTGTTTTGGCCTGTATCAAATTAGCATCGCCATAATTCCGCATATTACCGGCAGTTCCACGACCAAGTCTGAAAATTTCTTCGTACGCTGGCATTTCCTTAAAATGCCCATAGTTAAAATATAATTTTGAATTTGTCGTAATGGGATGCGATATTCCCAGGCGTGGGCTGAGTGCCAAATCCACCTTTGCTTTCTTTTCAGGATACTTGGTATTGGGATTATATGCAGCCGAAAAATAGGATTCATCAAAAACACCCACGGCGGTCCAATTGGTATTCGGATTGCTCAGGTCTAATCTCAAACCCAGGTTGGCAATAAATCCCAGGGCTTCTATCTTATCCTGCGCATACACTGAAAAACGGTAGGGTTTCCAGGTCTTTTTGACATAATTCACGTCACCAAAAAACGGATTGATTGACCCATAATCCATGTGCAGGTTATAATATGAAAATTCTATTCCAGTTTTGATCAGATGTTCTTTCGTTAATTGGGCGGTTAAATCGCCCTTGAGTACATAGGAATTGACCTTTGTAGAATCCCGGGCAGTGGCATTATGACCTCCAAAAAACATACCGGACAGGTCCGATAGGGGTGCCGGATCATATCCATACGGAGCTTCATCCACATAATAACCAGGGAAAATCTCGTACTTTTTTGTCTTGTCACGAGGAGCAATGGGGCCGGCCAGATAACCACGATTTACATGCTCCAGGCTTAGTTCATAATAGGTCGATGCATTAATAAAATTTGTCAGTTTAGCCGCTAAAGTAAAATGATGGATTTCTGCCTGACTATACCACGCATTACAGAATATTCTTGAAGCTCTCTGTTCATTAGTGACTGCGGCAATTTCCAACGGAGTTTCCAGATAATCCGTCGGATTCCAATAATTAGTACCATTGATCCCGAACGAGGTATTCCAAAATTGTTTGTCGTTTTCATTAATGGGAACCGTATAGGTTCTTCCCAGCGAAGCGGTTACCATTAATTTCATCGTGTGACTTAAATCCGAATTTAACTTTATGGATCCGATATAATCTCTGAAATCATCCCGGCTGAGTGGAATCAGCAACATCTCCCTTTCCAATCTGAAACTGGCAATGAACCTTAAATTACCCAATTGTTTCCCGATCAGGGGCACAGGTCCACCTGCACTGCCGTCCAGATTATAGTCAGGTGCAATGGCAGCTTGGCGACGATGGGTCCACTGGTACAGCCGTTGACAGGCGGCAGGGGATAGATCGTTCGCAGGATCGTCATCCATCATCAGGTCTTGAGAAACTTTATTCCACCCCACAAAGGCAGGGTACTGCCGCTGGGTGTATAAATCCCAACTCCCATTTTCTGTACCGGTCCAGCATACTGCCGGATCCAGATAGACACGGTTCCATACAGAATTGGGATCAAAAACAGAAATACCAAAATATTTCTGTTGGGGAGGACTGTATCTCATCGTCAGGGTACCACTATACTGCGAAATTCCTCCTTCTTTTTCCACAATATTAACAATACCGGACCGTACCTGCCCATATTCGGCATTAAAACCTCCCCGTTCGACGGATACTTCCTGGATTGAACTCAGGGCGATTGATGAAATAGGCTGATTATTTCTGGGATCACGGAGGGTGACACCATCGACTTCAAAAAGCAGTTGATCAGCACTTCCACCACGAACAATCAATCCCTCCTCAACTCCTGCCTGCAAACCCACCACATCATTAATCGAGGTTACCGGAAGCATCGCAATCTCATCGGGTTGGACTGCGGTAACACTGGTGGATACGTCTTTTTTAACCAGGTTCCGCTCAGCCGTCACGGTAATACTTGCTGCTTCAATCACCTCCGACTGCATCACGACATCCACCGGTGAAGTCTGATCGATCCGTACACGTACTTCATTAACCGTCACTGTGGTGTAGCCAATCATACTCGCTTCCACAGTTTGGATTCCCGGCGGAATATTCAAAATGGTATAATACCCATCCAAATCTGTGGCGGCGCCTAAATAGGTTCCTTTAACCACAACATTGACACCGGGCAGGGGATTACCTGTTTCTTTGTCTGTAATCCTGCCTGCGATTTTTCCCGTCGTACCTGCCATAAGAAAATTAAGCAGCAGGCTACAGCTTAATAGGAATATGATTAAAACTCGGTTTTTACCCACCGACATAGGGTCTCTCCTTTGTTAAATTAATTTACTGAAATTCGTTTTTGTTGACTTTGCAGTATTATAAATGAATTATTAATAAAGAACACTATAAGTGCCTCTCTATTTTTAATCTTGTTGAAATAATGTTTTAATCCTATTCTCGCAACGTCCTACGTTATCGACCTAAAATATTACTTATAGGAATAAATCGCCCTGCTCAGGAGGATTATCTATAAATATATAATACTATAAGTAGAAACGTACTTTATAATCTGGATTTTGTTAAGTCTAAAAATAATTAATTTATATGTCAAGTTTTTTCTTGTTTTTTTATGTGGCTAAATAGAATTGACGGCAAGTCTTAAATCCGGCTATACTGAATTCAAAAAAATGGAATTTGTACATTCATTAACCCATTTCAACTACGACCTTATGCTCCTTGTGGTCATTAAAATCTGGAATCTTGTTACCTTTTATTACTTTTCCATCTACCTGCAATTTGGTTATACCTTTATTAACCCGCCGTGGATTATTAATAATAATAGTGTACAAGCTGCTTTTGTACTTCCGCGAAACAATGTACTGTTGCCAGGAATCCGGTATACAGGGATCGACCAATAATCCATCATAATCAGGACGGATGCCGAGAATATATTGGGACAACACTATAAACGACCAGGCTACAGTACCGGTTAACCAGGAGTTTTTACCTTCGCCGGGAGCCGGAGCATCTCGCCCGGCAGTCATTTGACTGTAAACATACGGCTCAGAACGGTATATATCGATCTGCTCTTCCTTGCTGGGAGGACATATACTTTTATAATATTCCATAGCCTGGTTGCCGTGTCCTACAATCGTCTCAGCAATCTGAATCCAGGTATTATTGTGAGTAAAAATACCTGCATTCTCTTTATATCCCGGGGGATAGGAACTTACTTCGCCCAGATGCACGTGATACTGATGAAAAGGCGGCTGCTGTAAAATTATACCGTTGGGAGTAGCCAGATGCTTTCGCACACTTTCCAGTGCTTTTAAGGCATAACCATTCTGCAAGCCCGCTGCTCCCATAATGCACCAGCCTTGACTTTCAATAAAAATTTTACCTTCCTCATTCTCTGCCGAACCGAGTTTTTTGCCATACGCATCATAAGCCCGTAAAAACCATTCACCATCCCAACCGTGCTGATAGATTACTTGCCGCATCTTTTCGGCGTACTGCAAATAATCAGCAGCAGACGGTTGCTGTTTTGACGCAGGTGCTTTTCTAATGTGCTGCAAAATTCCGGACATCTCCATACAGGCATAACAGAATAGACCGGCAATCATTACCGATTCGGCCACTTTGTCATTCTCGATGTGTCCCGCTAATTGGAAACTTTCGCCTGGCGTGGTGGAAAAACAATTGAGGTTAAGGCAGTCATTCCAGTCCGCATGTCCGATCAAGGGTAGCCCGTGCGGTCCGCGGTGATCAAGGGTATATTTCAGCGACAGATGCAGATGATCCATTAGTGTTGCTCCCGAGTTTTGAGCATCGGCAAATCCGGCTTTTTCATATAGTATACCATCATCCCCGGTCTCTTTAATATAAGCGGCAACGGATAAAATCAACCAGAGCGGATCGTCGTTAAATCCACCACCGATATCAGTATTACCTTTTTTGGTCAGGGGCTGATATTGATGAAAACAGGTTCCATCAGAAAGCTGGGTAGCAGCTAAATCCAATAAGCGCTGACGGGCACGAGCCGGAATAATATGTACAAAACCGAGAACATCCTGATTACTATCGCGATACCCCATACCCCGACCTATGCCGGATTCATATAACGAAGCCGACCGGGATAAATTAAACGTAACCATACACTGGTACTGATTCCAGATGTTGGCCATACGGTTAATGATCGGATCAGAAGATTTGACCTGATAAGCAGAAAGCAAATTCTCCCAATAGTTGCGGTGTTTCTCAAAAGCGAACAATACCGCCGGAGTTTTTAAATAATTTTCTTTTACTTTTTCAAATTCATCTTTTCTGATTTTTCCATCAGGCAGGAATTTTTTATCCGCTGGATTCTCTGCATACCCTAATAAAAAATTAAACGCCGTGGTGCCCCCCGGAGCCAGATCGATATCTAATTGCTGAACAGCTATGGGTAACCACCCGTAGGCTGTACTATTGCGACACTGTCCCTGTAAAATAGCCTGAGGTTCGGATAAACCGTGATGGACACCCACAAAGGCATCACGACTGCTGTCATAACCGGTTACCGTTTCACTGCAGGTAAAATAAGCATAATGATTTCGGCGCTCCCGGTATTCAGTAATATGAAAAATGGCATTGTTCTCGATCTCCACCTGTCCGGTAGAATAATTTCTCTGGAAATTAGTCATATCATCAAAAGCTTCCCAGAGACACCACTCGACAAAACTCCATAACCTGATCTTTTTGGCTGATTTTGATTTATTTGTTACTTGCACATGCCAAATTTCATTTCGCGACTGTAAGGGAATAAAGAACAAAAGCGAAATTTCCAATTCATTCTTTTGACTGGTGATCCGGGTATACCCCAGACCATGCCGGCATTCATAGTGGTCAAGGGCCACGCGCATGGGCTTCCACATGGGATTCCATATCACGTCGCCGTCTTTGATATACAGGTAGCGGCCGTTACTGTCCATGGGAATATTATTATACCGGTAACGCGTTAAGCGACGCATTCTGGCGTCCTGATAAAAACAATAACCACCGGCGGTATTTGAAATAATACCAAAAAAATCTTCACTGCCCAGATAATTAATCCAGGGCAAAGGGGTATCCGGCCGGGTTATAACATATTCTTTCTGCTCATCATCAAAATATCCATACTTCATAAGCTTACCTTCCTCGCTTGCTTAATACATCCTATGGTGTCGGTGGTAGCTCAGCCTGACCAGGTAATTTAAAAATGGATTCATTTAATAATCTGATCTGGTTTCTGATGATCAGTCCCGATCTACTGAGGTCTATATCTGTCCAGCCACCTTCAGGACTGGCTCCGGGTATTAAAGCAGCGGATGTTTCATTTTTATCGGCGATGGACCAATTGCACCAACTGATTTGATTTTTCTGCATGAAATTGAACCAGTTGTCTAATTCTATTCTGTTAATCAAACCCGTACCGGTATATTCACAGGTACCAAACTCACTAACGAAAATAGCAGCCCTATTCTGTAAGGCTATGGTTGCTTTATCTCTTAGATATTGTCCGTGCGTTGAAGCATAAAAATGTAACGTATAGGCAATATTATCAAATAGCAATGGATCCTGGGAAGCAATATCGACATCCTGAGACCAGGTGGGTGTTCCGACTAGAATGAGATTATAACTATGTTTCGAGCGAATGCTTTTTATTACACTCTCCGCATAGGGTTTAATTACCTCCGTCCATGAAATTTTCTCTGGTTCATTATAGATTTCATAGATGATATTCGGATGGGAACCATATTTAGTTGCTATATCTTTAAAAAATGTGATCGCGGCCTGCTGGTGATTATGCGCATTATGATCGTGCCAATCCACTATTACATAAATTCCCAAATCCAAACAGGCGTCTATCACCGTGTACATTTTTTTCAATTCAACTTCAGGATTTTCGAGGTACCCTGCGGGAGTAACACCCAGAGCGGCCCGAATAACCGTGCAATGCCAATCATCCCGTAACCATTTAATACAATCAGGTGTATAATACTTCCCCATCCACTGGCTCCAGAACAGACTCATACCGTGCAAGGCAACCGGCTTCCCATTCTGATCGACAATTTGATTCCCTGCTACCTGAAGTCGTCCCAGCAGGTCAATGACCCTATTATTTTTATTTGCCGTTTTATCTGGCCCATAGGTATTGGAACTCATCAAATAATAAAATAAAATGCAAGATACCCCCAGTGTACACATCAGCAGAAAATAGATAATTTTTTTATTGAAGTTATCTTTCATAGGTTCTGATAGTCTTCACTCATTCAATAAATGCTGATACCTGTTTTTATTAATGTATTATTCACTATAAAACAGCATGGAACAATACAGCACAGGGTATTCGGCTCAATCGCTCAGTTTATTCCACCAGGTTTTTTTCAAAATTAACGTTGAAATCACCAGTATAACCGCGGCCTCAAAGATTGGTAGCCCGGCCCGCAGCACAATATAAATCGGCAATACTACCAGCGAAGTCTGCCAGATGATTCCTATGACTACATTAAATAGATCACTTTTAAAATCGGCATCAGTTTTAAAGTTGGAATCTTGCTGAACAACCTTTACATGGATGGGTTTCCAGAACCCCCAGGGCCGAACCTGTTTGTAAAATTTTATCAGGATCTCATCCTGCTCCGGTTTGGAAAGGAACGTGCCCATAATGCATCCGAATAGTGAAATGACCAAGATAACCGGGAAAGAATATAAAGCATACAGATTAGGTACAATCTCCGGGAATATCCAGAGGTACAGGAATGGAAACTTGGACAGGATCAGTGCCGAGGCGATACCGGTCACCATCCCCCAGAAATATCCATAACCGTTGAATCGCCACCAGTACCATTTCAGGATATTTGATGCTGTGTATCCTCCCCATAATGCCGATACGATCCACTGTGTTACCTGGTTGATATCCCTGGCCTGCAGGCCGAAGAATATCCCGATAATAACAAAGGCAAAAGAAACAATGTAACTCATCCAGATCAAGGTGCGTCTGCTTGCCTGCGGATTGATGTACCTTTTATAGATGTCATTCACCACATAAGCAGGTGCAGCATTGACGGTTGCAGCGAAGGTGGACATGAATGCCGCTAACAAGCCGGCCAACATCAGGCCAAGCAAACCGACAGGGATAAAATTGGAAAGCGCATAGGGTAATATTTGCTCGAAATCAATACCACTGCCCATAGCATTAAGTTGTGAACTGAAAAATACGAGGGCTAATACTGAAAATCCGGCAATCATAAGATAGCGGGTGGGGAATAAACATATGGAGACGAACCAACTCATTTTGGAAGCATCCTTCGCATTACGCGTAGCCAGGATACGCTGCATATCATAATTGGGAGCAGGGCCGGCGATACTGACCAAAATACCTTTAAACAATACCAGCATAAAGAAGATAGTAAACAGAGAATAGCCATCTTCAGCAATCTTGGTATTCACCGCCTGAATCAAACCCGACCAGTCCAGGTTCAGATGCCAGCCGAAGAAAACATCTTTCCATCCTGCCGGCACAGCAGCAGCGATCTGTGCCGGGCTGGTTTTTACTATAGCAACGATTGCCACTCCGATACAGGAAAATGTCATGACACAAAACTGCAGTAATTCAGTGACTACTACACTATACATCCCACCGGCTACGACATATACCGAGGTTACCAGCATGAGAATCATAGCATAAGTATTAGGGGAGAGATTCCACGGCATAAACAAAGCGGCAAATTTACCGACCCCGGCGAAATCATAAGCAATAAATCCAATGACACTGACCAGGGCAAATATCACAACACTGATATGAGCCAGGACCGCACCTGTACCGAGTCCAAATCGGGTATTGATCCACTCCGCACCGGTCAGCACATTCGAACGGCGCATCCATTTGGACATAAATACCATCAGAAAGACTTGATTGAAGACAGGCCAAAGCCAGGGAATCCATACCCCTTTGAGTCCATAGACAAAAGTCAGGTAGACCAGCCACATGGTACCGGTTATATCGAACATACCCGAGGCATTGGATACTCCCAGAATCCAGAATGGTAATCCTTTATCGGCCAGAAAATATGAATCCAGACCTTTGGAGGCCTTGCGCGTGAGCAGAAATCCAATAATGATGGTCAATACCAGATAACCTGCAATGATCCCAATATCAATTAAGCCCAGTTTCATGAACAACTCCCTGCAAATAAATTGATATACAGTTCTAAATGTCTTGACTGAAATAATTTAGATCGTCTAGCACTATTCGTTATTGAGTTCATAAAAAAAATACGAGTACTACACCCCTCCCCGAACAGGTTAAATTTAAATAACCTTTCCTATAACAATTTATATTATTTTATTTCTCTGATGCGTCTTAAACAACCGGGTGAAGATTCGTAAATTATAATAAACATTTGTCTAAATGTCAAAAAAATGGAAAATAGTTTATATACAAAATGATGAGTGCGGTAGGTATTTTATGAGTTTAATTATTTACTTTAATTTAATTTCAGGCATACCTCGAATTTACAATATTTTCCGGCTTCATATTCCAAACCTATTGTACCCTGATGTTTCTCAATTTTCTCTTTAATCGCATCCAGGCCGACACCCCGGCCAGCCATAAGATCGGTTTGATTAGCTGTAGTAATACCAGCGACAAAAATGGAATTGGCAATTTCTTTATCACTCCATTTATTTATCTCCTCTTCCGGCCATTTACCTATTTTCTTCGCTGCTGCTTTTACCTTGTCTATCTGCAATCCCCTGCCGTCATCGCGTATAATCAGACAGCAGTAATCATCCTTTTTCACGGTAGAAATTTCAATAGATCCCACCGGTGGTTTGTTGTTCTTTATACGTTCATCGGGATCTTCAATGCCATGGGCAATGGCATTGCGTAATAATTGTATAAGAATTTCCTTTAATAGCAATTTATATTGATGGGGTATAATGTTACCCTGGAAATTATCCGTGTTGAGCTGTATTTTTTTACCAGTTTCATGAACCGATCTTAAAACCAGATTATGCAGCGATTGCATCAGCATTTGATGCTCATGCTCACGCTTGGGCCGCATATAGTTGTGAATCTGACTTATTTTATCAATCAGTTTATTCACCTCATTTAACATAATTTTTATTTTTTCCAGTTCTTCACGTAATGGAATCAAATCGTCATTTTTCAGTGTCTGGCTTTGTTGTAATTCAGCAATTTTGGATTCAAATTGATGGGCCTGATCGGCAAAGAACTTAATGGCCAGAAGACTGGCATTTCCTTTGAGCAAATGCATGGAACGGTAAACCGGAGCCAGGATTTCTTCAAACTTGATGTAGGTTGCTCTTCTTCCCTTCTCCAGGAGAATCGAAATATTGTCGATTTCCTGTTGAGCCGACGAAATAAATTCCTGTAATAATGACGGTTCGATATGCAGAATGCATAAAAGCCAGTCCATCTGCCGTTGCGATTCTTCTTCGGAGGCACGCAATTTCTGTTCTAATACAACTTGTTCACTGATATCCCGAACGGTTACGATAAGTTCTTTTTGATCCATATGATCCGTATCAACACGGCGAAATTTAAATGATAAATATTTGGGTTCTTTAAAATTTCCGAAATCCAGTTTTATTTCAGAAAGTGGATTCAAATCATCCAGCATGGCTGGATCAACATCCTGATTGAAAACTACAGTCAGATATTGTCTGGCCGTCTCCAGCTCGGCAGCGGTAATTTTATCCTGAAGTAATACCAAAAAGTTAACTTGAGCTAATTCTTTCTGATTCAGGATCGATTCCAGAATCATGGAATATTGGGAACCAATCGTATATTGGGAATCCAGCAAAAATAATCCTTCCTCCACCGTATGTAAAATATCGTCGGTTTCTTTTTTCGCAATTTGCAATTTAAGATTCGCTTTGCGCAAAGTAACATTACGTTGAACCAATCGGTAAGTCAAATTTCCAATGATACCAAGAAGTATGGTCATCAGACCAATAAACCAAGGTCGCAAATAGACTGGCGGCATGACAACAAACTTCACCATGGCCGGAGTGGGATCGATATTAAAATCCTTATCCCGTGATCTTACTTCAAAACGGTAATCTCCTGATTTCAATGAAGTAAATGTATAATGGCTTTCCGCCAGGAATGGACTCCATGGATCATTGTTCAAACGATAGGAGAAGGTCAGTTCTTCCTGCGGTGTGATATCCCAGGCATCATGACCCAGCCAGCTGATGACCGTATTACCCGATTGATCAACTTCTGCTGAATAGATCTTTATATCCGTATCTGGAGGCCGGTTATCCAGTTTATATCTTACGGTAAAAAATTTGTTCAACGCTTCAGCAGTTAAGGTGACGCCTTTTAATGCCCGGCGTTTCCATTCGCGAAACGATACATTAATCCACAGAGCACCATCTTGCGACATCCGCAAGGAACCGCCCTCGCGGGTAAAAGTTAATTCGGCCGGAAATAAGTTGGTTGTCCAATTCCGTCCATCAAACCGACAGATATCTTTATCTGTAGCTACCCAGACACTACTATCCGTTTGAGCATAAATATCAACTATAGTATTGCTCAACAGTCCATCTTCAACTTTGTATTGTTTCCACTCTTTTCCGTCGTAGGAAAATATGCCGTAAAAGCGGGATCCAATCCACAGTTTGCCTTTAAACCTGCTGTGGACTACATCGATCCGGTCTGTCACTTGTGCTGGTTCAGTCTGGCGATGCCATTGTTCTCCATCGAAGTAAAACAGAGATGATCCGCCCATCCAGAGTCGACCATCGAGAGATTGGGCAATACCATATGCGTTTTCCTGCATAATACCATTGGCAGAGGTGTAGTGAATCCATTCTTTTGTATCACTAGTGGGATTACGCAAACACAAAACTCCTGACAGTTGACCTTTTTCTTTTTTAATATCAACAGCACAGCCAAACCATAGAGATCCATCCATACTTTCAAAAAGTGCGCGGTAATCCACTCCCCAGGACAATTTAGGATGAAGTTGTTTGTACCATTTTCCATTTTCAAAGTAGGCAGTACTGGCTACCTCACCCTGACTACCCGCAGCCCAGATTTGACCCTTCGAGGTTACGATAATGCAAACAGGGTATTGCATCAACCCATCTTCTTCCCCATATGAGACCCACGTTGATCCTTTTTGCTCCACAGCCCGGTTATCGACCGAAAGAAACCATCGTGTTTCATCTACGGTTTCACATTGAAAATTAAGTTTTCGATAAGTCATCCAGGAAGTGCCGGCATAATCAATCTGATATACCTCGTTTTGTTTGCCAGCGATCCACAAATGACCATCATTGGCCTCCATCAAAATGAGCCGTGAAATAGGCAGAGAGACATCCGGTGCTTTATACATATACCACGTATTATTCCGATAGGCATATAACTTCGCCAGGCCGCCGATCCAGACAGTTCCGTCACTGGTAGATAAAATACTGGTGTGCAAATCATCCCCGCCAAATTTTTCACGCAGTTCAAAATACGTCCATTCATGCTGATCAAATTGGTAGACACCGATATTATAATCTTCGCTTATAATCCAGATCTTCTTGTCAGCAGATTGTAAGAAATGCATACGCGATCCCAATTTGTATCCTGTTTCTTTGGAAAGGAGCAGGTATGATTTCAGTGCCGGGATGGGTACTTCCGGTAAGATAAATTGCAATATTTTGCCCTCTTCGTCAGCATCATCTCCCACCGTCAACCAGATTTTATCCTGTTTATCTTGGAAAATATTGAAAACTTTCAGGGTTTTGTTGAAAGTGGCTGAATCTGGAATCAGGCAATAATCAATACCATTTAGAATTTTCTTGAGTTTCAAAATGTCTTGTTGTGTTGCGAAAATAGTCGAGCGGTCATTCTTAATGTGCAATAAACCCCTCTCAGTCCCAACCAATATGCTTCCATCTGCAAGTTGAATAATCGCGCTAATATGAAACAGACTATCACTGTCCAAAGGAAAAACAGGTTTCCATTTCCCTTCAGAAAATCGACTCAGACCTCGGGCTGAACCGGCATAGATACTGCCATCATTGCTCGTATACAAGCACTCAATCGGTGCTCCCAACAGGCCGTCTTGCGGTGTATACATGATCCAGCTAAAACCATCATATTTGATCACCCCATTGTCCACACCGAACCAGGTATTTTTCTCCTTATCCTGAGTAAAACAGCGAATACCTTTACCGCTCAGATAGGCATAATGCTGCCAGCGCCACGGTTCAAACAACGGATCAGCAATTTCTGGTTTATAACTCTGTAATCCCCGGGCGGGATTCATAAGAATAAATAACACAGAGCAAAATACTGTATAAGCTATTGATTTTCTGTTCTGTAAAAATAGCATTATATCTTGTCTCCCCTTAGACATATTATATCCTAATATTCGGATTCTATTATAAAAATGATAAGCGTCAAAAAACATTCATTAATCGTTTTGTCAAATTTATCTTCATTATCAGAAAAGGATAAATTTCCCGATTCAGGAGGAAAAACCGTCATCCGATGTGGATGCAAATTGTTTGAAGTCTCAAAAAAGGCAGGGATAAATCAGCGATATTTAAAAAGGAAAAGACCGGGGCGTTTTCAGTTTTATACCCGGTCTCAAAAATTCTACAAATTAATAATCAGAGTCAGAGTGTATAAATCCGGTATCTCTTTAAAATCTTTTTTGTCCTGCCAGATTATGGATAAATTCCCCGGTACTGGATGGCCTCATGAACCCGCTTGATCGCCAGAATATAGGCGGCACAGCGCATATTGACCTTATATTTGCGGGAAATATTTAATACATTCTCGAACGAATTCTCCATTATCTCTTTAAGATTAGAATTGACCTTATCTAATTTCCAGCCATATCCATAATTGTTCTGCACCCATTCGAAGTAAGAAACGGTTACGCCACCAGCATTAGCCAGAATATCAGGCAGTATTAATTTACCATTCTTGATTATAATATCATCCGCATCGGGTACCGTAGGGCCATTGGCTGCTTCGGCAATAATTTTCGCTTTTATTTTGGGAGCTAATTCCTTGGTTATGGAATTTTCCAGTGCTGCGGGTACCAGAACATCACAATTCAAAGTAAGAAGTTCATCCGGCTGAATAGTCTGCGAATTAGAAAAATGTACCACCGATCCCGTCTTTTGTTTGTGTTCAATAACCCGGTGCGGATCCAGTCCGTTTTCATTTAAAATCGCTCCCTTCGAATCCGATACGGCTATTATTCTGCAATCATATTCATCATGCAGAAGTCGTGCAGCAATTGAACCGGCATTTCCGAAGCCCTGCACCGCCACCTTGGCATTTCTGAGGTCGATATTCAAATTCTGGGAGGCTTTTTTGATCACGTAGACACAGCCCCGGGCAGTGGCTTCTTCCCGCCCTTCCGAACCACCTAGAGCCAGAGGTTTACCGGTAACCACACCCGGTACGCTGAATCCCTTGGCCATGGTATATGTATCCATCATCCAGGCCATAATCTGTTTGTCGGTATATACATCGGGAGCCGGTATATCACGCTGCGGGCCGATGATATTGGCGATTTCTGTGGTATAACGACGTGTTAAATTCTCAAGTTCCATCCTGTTCATAGTTTTGGGATTACATATAACACCCCCTTTGGCGCCACCGTAAGGGATGTTCACCACCGCACATTTCCAGGTCATCCAACTGGCCAGGGCACGAACTTCATCAAGGGATACATCGGGATGGTAGCGAATCCCTCCTTTTGCCGGGCCGCGTGCGGTACTGTGCTGCACCCGGTAACCGGTAAACATTTTAAAATCACCATCACGCATCTCCACCGGAAAATTCACCGTTAATTCTCTTTCCGGTAATCGCATTTGCTGCTGAATATTGTGATCCAGATCCAGGAATTTAGCAGCCGTATCGAAATGCCTCTTGGCAATCTCAAAGGCGTTATACGATTTTTGTTTTTCCTCCGCCTGTGCAGCAGGGACTGCTGCTTTAATCTTTTTCTCCGGCATAAAAAACCTCTCCTTCAAAATAAACCAGTAATATTGATTAATTTAATGATTACTAACTTTTAATTACTCTGGAGTAACAAAAAAGGTAGTATTAATAAAAATTGGTTTTAAGTGTAAATATTTTTATTTATTAAAACAAGCATTTTTGCATAAATATAAAATAAATTCTCAATTTATTGATATCATCTAATAATTATGCACACCACTAATACAAAAAAGTTCGTGAAATTTAGTGAAAATCATTGCCACTACTGTCGTGCTCCGCTTCAGGTTGTCCGTGTATCGATAGATTCATATTCCCTTGTAAAATTACTTTGGGCAAATGAATTTTTATTTTAAATTGATATATTGATTTATAGAAAATGAGCCAGTCCGGGGGAGGTAGTAGATAATGAAAGTTCTATTTATCGGTGGAACAGGGATTATCAGCTCGGCTTGTACGCAGCTGGCCGTTGCAAACGGCATTGAATTATATTTATTGAACCGTGGCAAGTCCACCAGACCGGTACCGGCAGGTATTCAGCATCTGGTCGCAGATATTCGTGATCCCCGTTCAGTCCAATCAGCACTCGGTAACAAAAAATTCGATGTTGTGGTAAACTGGATTGCTTATACACCCGAACATATTGAAACTGACCTCAAGTTATTCCGGGGTAAAACTTCTCAATATATTTTCATCAGTTCTGCATCTGTGTATCAAACCCCACCGGTGAAACTGCCCGTAACTGAATCTACTCCACTGGCTAATCCTTTTTGGGAATATTCGCGTAATAAAATAGCCTGCGAGGAAAGAATCATTCAATCATTCCGCGAAGAACAGTTTCCTTTTACTATTGTCCGGCCTTCCCACACCTATGACTGTACTTCCTTGCCCATGCATGGGGGTTACACCATCGTTGAACGTATGCGCAAAGGTCAAAAGGTGGTCGTTCACGGTGATGGCAGTTCCCTGTGGGTCATGACCCATCATCGCGATTTTGCCAGGGGGTTTACCGGTTTGTTAGGAAACAACCGGGCAATAGGAGAGATTTTTCATATAACTTCCGATGAGTTACTGACCTGGAACCAGATTTTTCAAATCATTGCCAGGGCGGCAGGAACAAAGGTTGATATCGTCCATATTCCTTCTGAAATAATCGCCAGATATGATTCCGGATGGGGTGACAGTTTACTGGGAGATAAAACCCACAGCATGATATTTGATAATTCCAAGATCAAACAGGTTGTGCCGAATTTTGTAGCTACGATACCTTACGCTCATGGAGTAGATGAAATTATCCGCTGGTATGACAGCGATCCGTCACGACAGGTGATTGACCATGAATTGAATCTATTAATCGACCGCCTGATTTCATCCTATGAGGCTGCCTGGCCATAAAATCTGTCTGCCTGATCCAGATGCCCGGTCAGGGTTAATGCCAATTATTGTGTATCCAGTCAAATCCTGGTAAAATGCAGATTGTATTTAGTTACATGAGATCAACCTGAATGGAGAAAATATGAATCAAGAACTGTTATCCTTCCTGCTGTTTAGCTTGACGCTCGTTATTTCCTGTACCTGTTTAAGCGGGAGGCCAAACAAAAACGAACAGATTATTTTTAGACCTTTGAGTTATGAAGAAGCCAGCCAGAAAGCTGACTCCATGCTGGCCCTGATGACACTGGATGAAAAAATTTCCCTGCTGGGCGGCGATAAATCATTTTTCATCCGCGCCTTGTCCCGCTTACACCTCAATGAAGTATACATGTCCGACGCCACCCAGGGAGTACATATAAGAGGAAAATTCAGAGACTTCGATTTAAGCGGGTATCAACCTCAAA
>Ga0153915_10001582_pt1 | contig 20877 bp, 17 predicted proteins | sample Opewatmetagenome_2_FD_107003 | JGI IMG/M metagenome (GOLD analysis project Ga0153915, IMG submission 107003) | Freshwater wetland microbial communities from Ohio, USA - Open water 3 Core 3 Depth 3 metaG | ecosystem: Environmental > Aquatic > Freshwater > Wetlands | place: USA: Ohio, Lake Erie...
AATGCAATTGTTTTATAAAAATAATTTTATTTTTTACAAAATATTAATTCTATAGGTGTAGATTAACCATAACAATGTGCATATTTACCAGACATACCCGCCCCCTACGGTGTTTGATTTCTGCAAACCTATAAACAGGTTACACATTATTAGATGTTTTCCTTTTCCCCGCGATTGAATCCGCGTTTTGCTGTTTCCGTTATTCAACCCGCGGAGTGGGTGGCATTATTTTAGCCCCGCGGTCGAAGACCCGGGGAGAATAATTCCAAAACATTCACATCCCCTCCTCTAACGACTGCTGCTGTGCCGGACATTTCATTCTTAGTGGTACCGCGGCTCCGTCGCTCAATTGTCGGTTACTCAGTTCTAAATTGATGCAGTCGTTAATGGGATTAAGGGTTGTGTCGGGTTTTCATTTTTCTAAAATACTTCCACACCTACGGTGTTTGATTTCCGCAAGCCGATGAATCGGTTAATCATTATATCGTAGTTCTCTTTTCCTGCAGATTATTCCGCGGTTTGCTGTTTCCGTTATTCAACCCGCGGAGCGGGTGGCATTTTTTTAGCCCCGTGGTCGAAGACCCGGGGTTAACAATTCCAAAACATCCACGTCCCCTCCTCTAACGACTACTGCTGTGCAGGAAGATGCCAGCCGGGTCGGCGACCCGGCGGCAGATAAAAAACAATTTTTAATTTTTCAGATACGCTTTATGTCTATTGTTTACAAGCATCTCGAACTGGGCATCCATTTCATCCATCATAATTTTTTCCCCCATAAAACCGACGCTTTTGAATTGGATATTACCTTCTTTATCAATAATAAATTTAGTCGGTATCCCATCAACGCCGAATTGAGCGGCTAATGAGTTTTCTCTTTGCTCGGCATCATATAGGACATTAAATGTATATTTGTTTTCTTTTAAAAATTCAGTTACTGTTTTTTCTCTCTCTTTCCCGGTTTCATTTTCCCATGTGTTCACAGCATAGATAACTATGTTTTCATTATTCTTATATTTTTCATAAACCTTTTGAAGCGTAGGAAAAGATGCTTTGCAGGGGCCGCACCAAGTAGCCCAGAAATCGACAACAACAACTTTTCCTTTTAAGTCGGCAAGGCTTACTGTTTTTCCGTCAATTCCTTTAAGCATAAATTGAGGCGCAGGCTTATTAATAAGTCCTTTTACAAGTTTTTCGGATGCTTTCTTTGCTTCTTCCTCTTTTATTGCAGCCATTTTTTTATTAAAATCTTCAATACTCCCTTTTGACTTAATGAACGCGGTTTTATATTCTTCAAGCAGTTTACCGCTCGATTTGCCGAGCGCCATCGATTCTTCAGCCACTTCAACCGCCTTTGCATATTTACCGTTTTTATTAAGGCATTCGATATACCTTGCATTGTAATCTTCGGTGAGAGCTGATTTATTTGCAGCATATACTTCTTCATAACATTTTTCAGCTTCTTCCGTTTTGCCGAGCTGGAATAATCCGTAACCGTAAGTATCAAGAATATAGATCAAAGCATTATGATTGCTTTTCTTCCAGTCTTTTAATGTGATGTTTGCAGGTTTGTTTGCCTGATCAGGATTTCTCAGTATATCGACTCCAATTTTTGCCCATTTAACGGCTTTTTCAAGAATTTCCCCTTTTTCAATTGCTCCCCAGGCAAGTGAATTGTACATACTTGCATCCGGCTTTTTGAGCTTCGAGATTACATTGTATGCTTCATCATATTTCTTAAGCGAAATAAGCGCTTGAACCAGCATGTAATTAATGGTTTCCAAATCGCTATCTGAAATTTTGCGGGACTCTTTTAATATCTTTTTAATTAAACTTATTCTTTTCACCTTGTCCGATTCGGCATAAATTTTATTGAGGCGTTCCTGTTTTTCAAAATTTCCCTTAGGGTGATTCTTTAAATAATCAGCGGCAATCTGATCGGCTTTGGCCGGCTGTTTAATTGCCCTTAAAAGGGAAGTTACTCCGAGGGCTTCATTCTCATTAAGTTTTCCTGTTTTATAGTATTTAACTATCTCAGCAACAACCTGAGAAACAATTTTCTTATCCGACTTATTTGCATTATAAGTCTGATATAATTTCTGCAGCGGATCGGGGCCTTTCTTTTCAGGAGGATATAACTTATTTTCTTCTTCGGCTTCTTTCTTTGCTTTTTCTTTATCTGCAACAACAGGAAAACCGGTCACAATCTCGCCGTATTTAAAAAGCATTTGCATTGTATAATGGGATTTTTTAACAGGATTCCCTTCCTTATTATATACCAGAGATGCAGAACAGTCGCCATTATTATCATCCGTTAAGTCCCCCGAATCGAACCTGAACAACATTACCCTGGCAAGAGTATCCTGAAGAACGAAGGAGCCTTCCCATTGATTTCCTTTCTTCCCCATTTTAACTTCAACCAAGGTATTTGTAGCGTCGGATTGAATGAGGGCGGCGAACAAAGTAATTTCATTTACATTTTTGAACAATGCATTTTTAACATCCGGATTATAAGTAACTGTTATTTTATCTCCCATTTGAGGTTTTTCTGGTTTAAAAGATGCCGCCCGCTCCTGAGCAAATAAAAATGTTGCTGTAAAAAGACAGAAAACGAAAATCATAAATATGCTTTTCATATAATACCTCATTTAAATTATTCACTACCGGCTGTTTTTAAGAACTTTAATAAATTGATTTATTTTAAATTAAGTATAAAAAGAGGTAAAAAAAAGCTGAGGGAATTATAAAGAAGCCCCGAAACTTTCCGGGGCTTAGGCAAAAAATCTTATTTTCCGTAACGGCTTACTTTTCCGTCGTCCAGATCGTAGCGCGCGGTAATAACTTTTAATTTTCCTTCTTTAACAAGATTCATCAATATCGGTTTGGAAGTAATTATTTTTTCGGTAACAGCAAGAGCATTGTTTTTAATTGAGTTTTCAAGCACATCTCCTTTTTCTTTCTTGGCTTTCTCAACCGCAGGTTTAATTGAATTTACCAGCGATGCTATATGCCCCGGAGCTTCTCCTCCTTTAACGGTTGCATCAACGGCTCCGCATTTTTCATGCCCGAGAACGACAACAAGCTTAACTCCGAGATGTTCAGCGGCATACTCAATGCTTCCAAGCGCATTATCATCGACAATATTCCCCGCAATTCTTATTACAAACAGGTCGCCGATGCCCTGATCGAAAATAATTTCAGGGGGCACTCTGGAATCGGAACAGGTTACAATAACAGCAAATGGTTTTTGCCCTTTTGCTGTTTCTGTCCTGCTTTTGGCAGTTTGGTTCGGATGAGTTGTTTTTCCGCTAACATAACGGGCATTTCCATCCATCAGCATTTTGTATGCTTTATCTGCATCTGTTCCCTTCTTTTCCTGCGGAAATATAACATAAAGCGGAAGCAATCCTATAATTGCAAAAATGACTGCACATTTTTTCATGTAAACCTCAATTTGTTTAAAATTATTCTAACCTTATAGATTATCGAATATAAAAAAAGGCAGTTTAACTGCCTTTCCGAATTATTTTATAAGATAGATTTCCTTTTGAGGTTGGGATAGAAATTCGCACCCATCTTTTGTGACAATTATTTCTTCTTCAATTGTGGCAATTCCGTACTCTTTAACTGTGAGCCTCGGTTCAAGAGTATAAACCTGTCCTTCTTCAACCGGAATTAAAGGCAGAGTTCCATATCGTTCCCATTGGGGTGCAAGTAATCCGCCTCCGTCGTGAGCAAAACGGCCAAGCTGGTGGCCAAGGGCATGGGGATATTCATCATATCCCTGCTGAACAATAAAATTGCGAGCCGCGGCATCAATTTCAGCTCCGGTTTTGCCCGGCCTTATTTCTTTTGCTGCAAGCTGTATGGAATCCCTTATAACTGTAAAACCTTTCAGCGCTTCTGCCGGGGGCTGTAATTCTCCCTCCCTTAAAACATACCAGGTTCTTTGCAGATCGGAGCAATAACCTTCTATTTTAACCCCAAAATCGATATTAATAATATGCCCTCTTTCGACTTTCCTATCGGTAGGCCCTGCGTGAGCGCCTGCGGTATCGGGGCCGGTAAATACCGACGGGCAGTAGTCTTTTTCCCATGCGGTTAAAAAATTTCTTTCGCTGCACTTTTCTAGAATAAATTCGGCTATTTCTTTTTCGGTAACGCCCGGCTTAATAAAACCTGTAACTTCTTCAAAAATCTTAAGGGTTTCCGAAATTGAATTTTTCATCAGTTTGATTTCGGAAGAGGATTTTCTGCCTCTAAGCGATGCAACAACCTCTTCGGAGGAAATAAGTTTTTCCTTATATTCGCTTCCTTCAAGATGATCTATTAACTCAAGATACATTCCGTGCGTCAACCCATCGGCAACATTTGAATTGCGGGAAAAATTAATTGCTATTTTTTCCGGCTTATAACGCGTAATAATTTCGAGAAGTTTTTCTTTAATAGATTTAACATAACCGTGAACTTCTTTATAAGCGCCGAAAGACCTTATATTTGCAACATCTAACGAGCCCAGAATTGCGATTGAATTACCATCTTTTGTTATTATAAATGCGCTCTGCCATGTGCAGCCGGTTCCGACAATCATATCAATCATCGGGTCTTTCATATTGCCGCTCTCGCGCGTAAATGTAAGCCACATATCAATATTCTTTTCGTTTAATATTTTAACGGCTTGTTCTATTTTTTCTATAATTAATTCTTTCGGCATCTTTTTCCCAGGTTTTTTAAAACAAATTACTGAACAGTAAAACATAATTATATAGCTCGTTTTAATCAAGGAGACCGGCTTTCCTTCATCTGCATAACTATGGTCAAAAATTACAGGGGTTGACAATTGTTAAAATTATGCTATTTTAAATTTACAATTTTGATATGCTAATTAAACCGGACAAATCTATGAAAAAAGCAAACATTGCCATTGTTTGGCAAACGTTAAGAATTTTATTTGGGATAATTTTTATTCTTTCGGGAATATTAAAACTCATCGATTTGGGAAGTTTTGCATCCGCTATAACGAAATTTAAAATTCTCAACCCTCTCTGGGTGCCCTATGTTAAAGTTTTAATTCCCGTGTTGGAATTATCGCTCGGCATTATGCTTGTTGTAAATATCAAAAGCGCAATTGCCTCGCAGACCGCAACATGGCTTCTCGCTTTTTTTACCGCTCTTCTGATTGCTAAAATTTCCGAAGGGGAAAAAATAAGCTGCAACTGCTTCGGAAGTTTGACAAACGGCTACATCGACTGGACAACCGTCTTGAGAAATTTAATTCTAATGGCCGTTTCAATCGGGGTTACTACATATTATACTCCGGACGTTGTAATTAAAAAGGAGAAAAAAGAGAAACCATTTTTTCGTTCAATCGAAACAAAAAGATGGTTCCCGTTTTTAAAAAAGAATTTTTTACTTACCCTGTTCTTTTTTCTTGCCGTACAAAGCATTATTCTCTCTCTTCAAAATGCCGGCTTGAAAGATAATCTTTCGCTCCTTATGATGGACAAGGAAACTGTTCAGCCCGGCGATCCGGCCCAGCCGGTTGAAGCTTTGGACCTGGGAGGAAAACAGACTCAAATTAAATTCGACAAAGGTGTTTTTACGCTTCTTTGTGTTTTTTCAGCGAAATGCGAACCATGTAAAATTAATTTTTCGAACTGGATTAAACTATCGCAGATACTTAAAAATTCGAATGTGGAGATAATCGGGATAGGAGTAAACCCCGTTGATGATCTCCTTAAATTCGAGCGGGAATACAAACCCGGTTTTAATTTATTTTCCTGCGCCGATTTAAAATTCAAAACCGATTACAAAGCCTACACAACTCCGCAGACTATTGTAATAGGGAAAGACGGTAAAATTATTGACGCATACCCGGGAATACTTAACCAGATAAACACAAATAAGCTTTTCGGGGACTTGGGAATAACTCTAAAACAATAATTAAAAAGAGGTTTAACATGCAAAAAACATTCAAGGTGTTTTCAATATGTTTACTGCTTGCGGCAGTTTACTTCGGTTCTGCCCAGATGGGCAGCGGCAACGAAGTTTTTGCAAGCGCAATGCTCCGCTGCTGCAACAACGGCATGTGCCATGATGAATTATGCTCTTATGGTTCTTCTGTCAAACCTTGTCTCGGGAGCAGTTATTCTACAACCTGCCGCTTTTGTATGATGGAGGAAATCTATGAATTGAAAACCTGCGGGCTTTATCTTGGCCCTACGCCCACATGGTGCATTCTTTCAGACGGCTCTAAATTATACGGCGATTAAGATAAGATATAAGTTTACAAAAGGCTTTGCTAAACAGGCTTGTGCATTTTTTCCTCTTATTGCTTAAAATATAACACGCTGAAACGAGGGAATGCCCCCATTTCGGCGTTAAACAAAAGGAGGTAAAGTATGTTTAAGATTCTCAAAGTATTCTTGGTTTGTCTTCTCTTCTTTTCAATTTATTTAAGTTCCGCACAGTCAGGAATCGATAATAAAGTCTTTGCAAAAGCAATGGCGCGCTGCTGTAACAATGCAATTTGTCATGACGAGCCTTGTTCAAGCGCTTCTTCAATTCTTCCCTGCACCGGCGATGAATATCTCTCTAATTGCCTGTTGTGTATGGGTGTGCTTTCTGAACTGAGAAGCTGCGGGCGCTATAATGACCGCTATTGGCCCACGTGGCGCCTTCGTGCCGATGGGACAAAATATTATGCCGAAGAGTATTAATTTATGATATAACTGCTTTATTCTTAAAGCCGGTATGGGAAGTTTAAATAGCCGCCGCTTTGAATGCCGCCTGAAGATACAGCAGACTGAATAAGCGGCGGCCAATTAAACATTAACAACAAATTAAGGAGGTTATGTATGTACAGAACAATCAAAGCGCTTTTAATCTGTCTGCTTTTCTTCGCGATTTATTTCAGTTCCTCACAATCAGGAAGCAATAATGAAGTTTTTGCCGGCGCCATGGCGCGCTGCTGCAACAATGCAATTTGCCACGATGCATTATGCACCAGCACATCTTCAATACTACCCTGCACCGGCAGCGAGTATATCTCTAATTGCGAGTGGTGTATGGATGTTGTTGCAGAACTGAGGAATTGCGGGCGTTATAGCCGCGTTTGGCCTACATGGTGCGTTTATTCTGATGGAACAAAGTATTACGCCAACTGATTACATAGTTAATCTATGCGGTTTCTTCTGAAAAGGGAAAGAAGAATATTCAGATTGCAGCCGCCGCAAATACCGATAGGAAATTTGCACGAATTATTTAAGCGGCGGCTCATTTAATATTTACAATAAGGAGGTAAAATATGTATAAAGCTATTAAAGCGTTTTTAACCTGCTTACTCTTCTTCTCAATTTATTTCAGTTCAGCGCAGATAGGAAATAATAACGATATTTTTGCTAATTCAATGGCTTACTGCTGCAATGCCGGTTATTGTCATGATATATCATGCGCATTTCCATCTTCTATCCGGCCATGCACCGGCAGCGAATATATAAGAACCTGTGAATGGTGCATACCAGTCGTTTCATCGCTGCGGGGTTGTAACCTTTATAACGGGGCATGGCCGACCTGGTGCATTCTTGATGACGGCACCAAGTATTACGGCGATTAACCCAAACAGAGGCTGAAAAAGGCTGTCTTCAAGTATTTTAATTATGGATTTCTGATATGCTTGTTTAAGACAGCCTTTTTTTGCATGCCAAAAACTCACTTAATATTTTATCATTCTCTTTCAATTTAATTTATTTTCAACCTGACTTTTTATAACTTTTAATTAAGATTCGCATCTAATAAGTGAGTTAAACTAAAATTTAGGATATGTATGAAAAAATATTTATTCGTTTTGTTTTTATTTGGAACTCTGACAATATTAGACGCCCAGAGTTTTCTTTCGGAGCCTGCAATTTCGCCCGATGCAAAGACAATTGTATTTTCAAATGACGGCGATTTATGGAGCGTACCTTCTTCGGGGGGAACCGCACACAGAATAACCGGAATGAACGGCAATGAAAGCAATCCCGTTTTTTCCCCCGACGGAAAATGGATTGCTTTTACCGGAAATCTTAATGGGAATACAGACGTTTATATTATGCCTTCAGAAGGAGGGGAAATAACCCAGCTTACTTACTTCGACGGCAGCGATATTGCAGAGTCTTGGTCCTGGGATTCCAAATGGGTCTATTTTACTTCAGGCCGCTACAACAGAACCAGCACATTCAAGGTGGCGATAACAGGAGGAACTCCTCAAAGGCTGTTCGATAATTATTTTGCGTGGCCTCATAACCTGGTTGAGAACCCTAAAACAGGGGAATATATTTTTAATACAAGCTGGGAGAGCTCCTCTTCTTCAAACAGAAAACACTATAAAGGAGATTTCAACCCCGACCTTGAATCTTACAACCCTAAAACGAAGGAATATAAACAATTAACAAATTACCGGGGCAAAGATATGTGGCCGGCAATTGACGCTTCGGGAAATCTTTTTTATGTCTCCGATGAAGGAAACGATGAATATAATCTTTATTGCTTAATAAACGGAAAGCCGAAACAACTCACTGCATTCGACGAATCTATAAAGAAACCGCGGGTGAGCGCAAACGGCGAGAAAATTGTTTTTGAAAAAGATTATAAGCTTTTCTTATATGATATAAAAAGCGGAAAGACCTCCGGCATTCCGGTTATCCTGAATCTGAAAAGCCCTTTGCCGATTGAACAGGAATATAATGTAAAAGGTAAAATTACAAACTTCAGTATTTCGCCCGATGGAAAGAAAATAGCATTTGTTTCAAGAGGGATGATATTTGTATCCGATATAGAAGGTAAATTCAAGAAACAAATTAAGACCGATCCTGCTGAAAAAGCGCTTGAAATAGAATGGCTTTCCGATAACCAGACTTTATTGTATAGCCGGACAGTAAAAGGATGGCACAATTTATTTACAACTGCCGCAGATAAAGATACCGGCGAAAAACAAATTACGAATTACGAAAGCCATAACGGGAATATCTCCCTGAATAAAGATATGACAAAAGCTCTCTTTTACAGCGGCATTCACGAACTGAAAATACTCGATCTGAAAACATTCAAAGAAGAAACGATTGCAAATGATGAATTTTGGGGAACCGGTTTTTCAACCCCGTATTTTTCTCCCGATGATAAGTACATACTTTATACGGCGATTAGAAATTTTGAACAGGATCTTTTTGTTTATGATACAGTAAGCAAAAAATCAATGAATATTACAAACACCGGAGTCGGCGAATCTTCCCCCGTTTGGTCTCCGGACGGCAAATATATTTATTTTGAAACCGACCGCACAAAAGCATCTTTTCCGAGGGGAAACGACAGCAAGGATATTTATAGAATTTCGCTAAGGAACTATGATTCCGAGTTCAGATCCGACCGTTATCAAAAGCTTTTTACCGAAGAGAAGAAAGGGAAAAAAGATTCAACCAAAATTGAAACTATTATAGACTTCGATTCCATTAAAGACCGGTGGCAGGCTGTTGCAGAGCAGAACGGAAATCAATCATGCCCATATGTTATTCAGAAAAATGACGAAACGACTCTATTGTTTACCTCAAACCATAACGGAGAACAGGGAATTATATGGCAGACAACTACAAAACCTTTTTCGCCCCCGGAAACCAAAATAATCGAAGGAGCAAAATATTTACAGCAGATTTCTAAAGCCAAAGATAATTACTACATTCTTGCCGGGGGAGTTATTTACAAACTTGAATTAGGCTCCAACAAAGTAAAAGCAATTGATATTGATTTTAAATTCTCAAAAAGCCTCGAATCTGAATTTAATCAGATGTTCTATGAAACATGGGCAAATATGAAGGAATATTACTATGACGGAAATTTTCACGGAATCAACTGGGATAAAATAAAATTACATTATGAGAAGCTGCTTCCATTAATTAAATCAAGGGCAAACCTCCGCATACTGCTGAACGATATGCTCGGCGAGCTCAATTCATCCCATCTCGGTTTTAGTTCAAGCGGCGATGAAGAGAAACTGATCTATAAGGTAACGACAAACGACGCCGGAATCCTCTGGGATGATGAAAATCCGTATATTGTAAATAGAGTGGTAAAGAACTCCCCTTCGGATAAATATGGAAAAAATATTGCAGCGGGAGATGAATTAATCGCTGTAAACGGGGAGAAAATTGACAAGAGAAAGAACAGAGATATTTATTTTAACTCCCCCTCTTTAGCTGAAGAATTGGCGTTAACATTCAAAAGAGGTAAAGATGAATATGAAGTAAAGATTCATCCTCAGGCTTCATTTGCACTTTCGGGAGAACTTTATAACGAGTGGATTGAAAACAATGAAAAATATGTCGATAAGAAATCGGGCGGCAAGCTTGCTTATATTTATATGAAATCTATGGGGGACGGCGACCTTAAAAGCTTTCTGACCGACATTGCAGGCAAACAGCAGTATAAAGAAGGGCTAATACTCGATATCCGCTATAATACCGGAGGCAACGTTCACGATGCCGTGCTTCAAATGTTAAGCCAGCGGCCATATCTGAATTGGAAATTCAGAGACGGGAAAATGGCTCCCCAGCCTAACTTTGCCCCTTCAGGCAAACCTATTATTCTTCTTATCAACGAACAGACATTAAGCGATGGGGAAATGACAACTGCCGGATTTAAACAGCTTGGACTTGGTAAAATAATAGGCACCGAAACATACAGATGGATTATCTTCACATCAGGCAGGGGCCTTGTTGACGGTTCTTCCCACAGGATGCCTATGTGGGGCTGTTATACTCTGGATGGAAAAGACCTTGAATTAAACGGCGTAGCCCCCGATATTTATATTAAACAGACATTCAAAGATAAAATTGAGAACAAAGATCCTCAGCTTGATAAAGCCATTGAGGAGGCGTTAAAACAAATTAAATAAACTGAAAGATTATTATTCCCGCTCCTTAACCGGGGCGGGAATATATTAATGTTTTTGAAACTTAGGGAGAGTAAAATAAAAAACAGAGCCTTCGCCGAACTTGCTTTCCACCCACATCCTGCCTCCGTTTTTAGAAATCAGCTCATTGCATAATACTAATCCGAGCCCGGTGCCTTTTTCATCATTTGTTCCTGCGGTCGTATGGTGAACATCTATCCTGAATAACTTAGCTATATCTTCCTCTTTCATCCCTACGCCCGTATCTTTAACTGAAATTTCGGCAAAGTCCCCTTCTTCCCTGGAACTCAGAGTAATAGAACCTCCCGGCTTAGTAAACTTGATTGCATTGCTCATTAAATTTTGAAGAACAGAGTTTAGCATATTTTCGTCAGCAAAAACCATTAAACCGGGATCAACAAAACTCTGCAGGGTAATATTTTTATTCGTTGAATTATCGGTAAGGATCCCAATCGCCTGCGTAATGCGGTTGCAAATATTGAACATAACCGGTTCGAAGGCCATTCTTCCGGTTTGAATACGCGACCATTGCAGAAGATTTTCGAGAAGGCTGAATACATTGCGCGCTGATTCGTTTATTTTTCCGGCAAAAAGAGATATTTCATCTGGGGATAAATCGTTTATATCCTGGGCCAGAAATTCGGAAAATCCTAGAAGCGAACTGAACGGGCTTCTTAAATCATGAGCAATGATTGAGAAAAATTTATCTTTTGAAGCATTTATTTTTTTTAGCTCGGCTTCCGATTCCCTGAGCTGCTCGTTAAGCATTGCGAGCTTTTCAACAAACTGCCTAAGCTGAAACTCCTGTTTTTTCGTATGGGTAACATCATGCAAAATTCCTCTATAGGCTTTTATTTTTCCGTTTTTATCCCTTATGCCTACCGAGGTTTCATAAACAATAGCGGTAACGCCATATTTTCTTTTAATTTCTGTTTCGAAATTCTTTACATAGCCGTCTCTTTCAAGCAGTTCTTTAAAACTCTTTCTGTCTTCTTCATTTACATACAGGTCTTCCGCAATATTTACATTTCGCATCTCCTCTTCCGACTCAAATCCGAACAGCTGCATTCCCGAAGGATTTAATTCAATCATTTTGCCGTCAGGGGTGCTTTCATAAACAGCGTCTTTCAATTCTCTGAATAACGTTGCATATTTGCCCCTCGCTTCTTCAATTGCTTCTTCCCTTTTTAATTCCTCAGTCATATCTCTTGTAACGCTTGCAAGAGCAATTATTTCGCCATTAGAATTTTTAATTGGAGTGGTATCAAGCTGAACTGTAAGCTCAGAGCCGTCTTTTTTAATAGTACATAATCTTCCCGACCAGCCCCCCCCAAGCGTTTGAGGTATTATTTCCCGCACTGCTTTTTTATCGCAGTTTTTTGAGCGCATTATTCCGGATGATTTGCCAATAAGCTCTTCGCGGGAATAACCATACATCTGAAGAAAAAAATCATTTGCATAAAGGAGTGTGCCGGCCAGATCGGTAATTGTTATTCCTGCACAGATGTTTTTTAATGTAAGGAATAATAGTTCCGAACTTAATTCTGCCGGAAAATTGGCGCTCGTTTCCGAATGAAGTTTGTTTTCAGACATAAGTCAACCATAATTTTGTACAAATATAATACTTTTCTAAAAATTTCCGTTCTTAAAATGATTTAATTATTTAATCTTATATCATCAATTTTCTTAGGAATCCAGACCTGCATCTCGTTCTGCCCTCTGTTGCACCATGTATAATATGGAATAGCAGTAATTTTTTTCTTTGCCGTAGAGAGGCTTAATCGATCCTCCGCAATTGAAATAACCGGAGTTTCAAATTCAATTGCTTTAACTTTTTCATCTAAAATCGTTAAATCCTTTGTTTCAAAACCGACATTATCGGGCAAAATAACATTGAATGCTTGTTTATCATTATCGGTTCCTTCAATACAATAGACAAGCGGGCCGGCTTGTAAAGCCACCCTATTAATATCCTGTTTAATTTCAGTTTTGCTTATTATTCTTCTTACATTCATTGGCAAAATTACATCTATTGAATTTTCTTTCTGCCACTCCCTCTCAATAACCGCATAGCCGTTTTCAATTTTATATTCCGCCGGTTTTCCGTTTATTTTAATTACCACGGGAGCATTATTGCCCTCTGCGAAATAGTACAGATCTCCCGGAACCGGATGCCCCGATACCCAGCCGGGAATTCTTACATGAAGGGCAAACCTGACTTTTGATTTCGGATTTATGGCTATTTTAACATTACCGTTCCAAGGATAACCGGTTTCAATTGAAACCGGGACGTTAACTTTCCCAAAAACAGCATTGGTATTGCTCCCGATAAAAAGATTAACCCAAAGGCCGTTTTCAGATTTGCCGTAAATATAATCCCCTATAGAGGCAATTAATCTTGCAATATTTGAAGGGCAGCAGGCTGTGCCGAACCATTCTTTTCTGAAATGTTTTCCGCTTGAAGCAAGCGGGTTGCCGTAAAAAAAGCGGTCTCCTGCAAGAGAGACTCCGTCCAGAGCCCCATTGTATAAGCTTCTTTCAAGTACGTCTATATATTTAGCGTCCCCTGTAAGCCAGTTCATCCTCTGATTCCAGAAAACCATTCCAACCGAAGCGCATGTTTCGCAGTATGAATTTTCGTTAGGCAGGTCATAGTCTTGAGAAAAACCTTCATTATTCCCTGAAGAGCCGATACCTCCTGTAATGTACATATTTCTATAGACCACATCTTCCCATACTGCTTTCATAGCATTCATATATCCTTCATCGTTATTGCAAGCGGAGACATCTGCGGCTCCGGTATATAAATACATTGCTCTTACCGCATGCCCGGTAATTTCTTTTTGTTCTTTAACCGGAACTTTATCCTGGCAATACAACGGGTCTTTCCATTCGTCCCAGATAACCCCCTTACCGTAACCGCGCCCCCTTTGATCGAGGTACCAGTCGGCTAATTTAAGGTAGCGGTCGTTTTTTGTAACCCTGTAGAGTTTAACAAGAGCGAGTTCAATTTCCTGATGCCCTGAAACCCAGTGTCTGTTCTGCAATCTGAAAGTAGAATCAATATGGTTTGCAAATTTGATTGCGACATTTAAAAGCTTATTCTTGCCTGTTGTGTTATAGTAAGCAACTGCGGCTTCAAAAAGATGCCCGGCATTATAATCCTCGTGTTTTTCCATATCGGTCCAGCGTTTATCGAGCCCCGAAAGCGCATAATATGTATTTAGATACCCGTCCGGCAATTGTGCGGCGGCAATTTTATCAATCCATTCATCCGCTTTCTTTTCAAGTTCTTTATCAGGATGCGTTTTCAGCGAATATGCCATCGCCTCCAATGCTTTGTAAACGTCGCTGTCGTCATAATATATTCCTTCATGTTTTTCCCCTTGTTTGCGGGCGACTTTTTCAAAATTGCGGATTCGGGGGGTTTTTATTTCAGTCTGATATATACATGCGCTAAGAGTTGCCGTGGCGATTTTTTCTATTTTAGGTTTCCAGAAATTATCGGTTATATTCACATCCGCAAACCCGATCCCTTCAAATTTTCTTAAACTGTTCTGGGCGTTTGAAGCGGTAAATGAGAAAAATATGAGGGCCGCAATTAATAATTTTTTCATTTATATCTCCATTATAATATTTTTCCTGTTAAGGATTTAATAACTTCTATTTCTTTCGGATCGAACGGGGCGCCGTCTTTGTGTAAAATATCGTGGAACCATAATGCAGGTTCTTCAGAACCTTCTTTTGAGCCCCACGGAAAAATAGTATTTGATTTTCCGCTTACAAAACCCCAGTTTATTGCTCCCACATTATATTTCTTCATAATGGGGAGATGGGTTTGAAACCTGCTGCCGTTTGTACGCGCCATATATTCAGAGCATATTACCGGTTTTCCGCGTTTCTGCAGCTCAATAATTTCTTTTTCTATGTCTTCAGCCCCGCTGTAATTATGGAATGTAATTACATCGGAATAATCGTAAATTTCATCTATTTTATCTGTCCATACGGCAACCGTTAAAGGCTGCATCGGCCTTACAGCCCACGCCCATTCGAATATTTTTTTTACGAGCGGAAATGTCGTTTCCCCGTATCCGCTGTTTGAGGGTTCGTTGTATAAATCCCACATAAGGATGCGTTCATCATTTTTAAATGAAGTAAGGATATCTTTAACATATTTTTCCAGTTCACCCCATTGCGAAACATCCAGCTTGATTTGTTTGGAAGGGCTTTGAACCCAGCCTGAATTATGCACTCCTTTTTTGGGTTCCGGCTGTTTTCCCGGTTTCGGATCGGGATTCCAGCAATCGTCAAAAAACACAAAAAGCGCTTTAATTTTATGTTTTTCCGCAATTGTTAAAAACAAATCCATTCTTTTCTTAAATCCTTCTGGATCTATTTTCCATGCAACGTCATGCAGGTACACCCTCATAACATTAAAGCCTAAATCTTCAGCCCATCCAAGTTCCCTATCGATTGTCTGCGGGTCAAAAGTTTCAGCCTGCCACATTTCAAGCTGATTAATTGCATTGCTCGGCAAGAAATTACACCCTGCAAGCCAGCCTTGTTTCGAATACCAATCATTCGCTTTCTGTTTATCCCATATATTCCGCTGTGCAGATACAGTTCCGCATATTAGAAAGCATAATAACCCTGTAAAAATTAATTTCATCGAAATGTTCCTCAAAGAATATTTTTATATAATTAAATATAATATTCTCTAAGGCATAATTTAACGGTTCCGGCGGGAAAATATCTCCGGCTGATATTTAAATCTCTTATTAAAAGAAGTCGAAATTGTTATTTGACAGATATTTTACTGATAAAGAGCCAGGCTTTTTTTCCTTCGTCCTTATGCCCCGCCGGGCATAGTTTAAGATTTCTGCATATGATTTTTACCGATTTAGCAACCGCTGTCCGCGATGAGCATATAAATTCGGCAACGGCTTTATTTTCATTGCCGGTTAAATCTTTTTTTTCAATCAAACCCGATTTGAAAAAAGTTTTGTTATCCGGGGATACATATACTTCAATCTGCTCCGGCAGGAAAATGCCGGAATTTATATCCTGCATACAGGTAATTTCGGCAGATGAGACTGTACATTTTTTTTCAAATGAAATAACTATCTCAAAATCCTCTCCTTCAAAACCGAACCATGAACCGTCTTTTAAATTATCCGAAGCCGGTTTGCCGTCAAGAATCGACTGCATATCTTTTGCCGGGTATTTTTTTGACGGGGCAGAGATAAAATTCACCGATTCGATGTTTTTCAATAATGCAAAATCGACTGTTAATATTCCGCTTCTCTTCCCTCCCTTAAATGCCGCCGCTTTTATTAAAGCGGATTTATCAAGGATAAAGGGATCATTAAATAATAAAGAATTCTCAGAAGGCTCGCTTCCATCAAGCGTGTAATATATCCGGCAGTTTTTATCCTTGCATAAAAAAGTGACTGCTTTTGTTTCCTTATAAATACCGCTTTTAATATTGCATTTCGGAGCCTGTATTTTTAATTGCGCATTCGAAAAAGAAATGAACAAAAAAGAAAAGAATATTATACACACAAAATTCTTCAGGATATTTTTTCCCATTGCATACACTCCATTATTACATTAAACCGAAGGAATCCATCGGCAGCGGATTCCTTTTTAAATTATAAGAGAATTTATTTTTTCAATAATTTATTTATTTCACCGGCATAAGTTTCTTTGGGGTAATTACCGATATAATTTGCCGCTATTTTCCCTTGTTTATCTATTATAAAAGCGGTGGGAATATTCGCTATTCCGCCGAAATCGGATATAACTTTTGCATCCGCATAAACAACCGGATAATTAATTTTCATATCCTTAACAAAGGAAGGCACCTGCTGAAGCTTTTCCTTGTCATCGACTGAAATTCCGATTACTTCAAATCCCTTTGCCCCAAATTCTTTTTTAAGTTCAATTAAATCAGGGATTCCTTTTCTGCATGGGCCGCACCATGTAGCCCAGAAATCGATGAACACTACTTTTCCTTTATATTCGGATAACTTGATTATTTTGCCGTCAACCGATTTTAAGGCAAAATCAGGCGCGGATTTTAATTCCTGCGCTGAAACCTGCTTATAATCGGGCGGGTAAGGGCCTTCCTCGGGCTCCCCATTTAAATTGTTAACAATAAAGAATAGTATTATAAGGGCTAAAATAGTGCCGGAATAGACCCAGCTTCTTTGTTTTTTTGTAAGCCCCATTTTTATATCCGACGATTTATTTTTTTCTTTCCGTTCCATCAACGCACCTTAATATTTATTTTAATTATGAGTTTTAAAAATATAAATAATTTTTGTTCCAAAAATTAATAGCTTATTTTTTTAGTTTTTTATCGGGTAAAAGAAAGATAGAGGCTATAATTCCCCCGGCAATAACCGAAAAGTACGGGTTGGAGGTGATAGGGCACATACCCGAGGCGCACCCCACGAAGTGATAATATAAATATCCTATTGCGCACCCCGACAGAATAATAAGAACTTTTTTTATCATTTTTTAACTGTTAGATGCAAAAACGGTCAATACGGATTCTTAACCCTTTCAATCCTCTTTCCTGTTCCCCATTTTAATACTTCAATTTTAACTTTTTGGATTCCTGCAATAAGCATATCCAGTTCTTTGGCTGCGCCGAGGGAAAGATCAATAATCCGGTCTTCGCGGTAAGGCATACGGTCGTTTATTTCGAGAACTATGCTTTTATTATTCACAAGGTTAGTCACCCGTGCAATAGTTCCAAGCGGGTGAAAAGGATGCGCCGCCGAAATGCCGTTCATATCGTATATTTCCCCCGTTGCCGTTGGCCTGCCATTAAATTCATCGGCATAATAAGAAGCTATTCCTATTTCAACTTCAAGCGCTTCATTGTTTTCGGCAGCGGCGGAAGTTTCTTCTTTCTCTGCAATATCTTTTTCTACTGCGGCTTCCTTTTTGGGCGCAACAACAGATGCCGTTCCGGTAAACCTTGCAGCCGGAGAACATCCCGCCAGCATAAGCGCCGCAAATAGAATAAATAAATAATGTTTTTTTAACTGCATTACCGAGAGTCAAATTTTCTTTAACTCTATTTTAACAATTCAAGGCCAAAAACAAAATAGAAAAATTAATATGCCGTCAGATATCCGAAATTATCGATATAGCTTGCGGCAATTCTAACGGTTACCTTTCTTTTTGCGAAAGCTCCGAACAATCCGAGCCCGTTTTCAATGTTGGAAATATCGGCCGCATCAATTCTTGCCGAAAATTCATCTTCATAAATTGCTTCAGCGGAGATATAATTAGCAAGATTCTTTTCAAGAACGTATAATGTATGCACGGCATCGTATATTATATAATTGCTTTTATTTTCATCCCCTTCCGAAATCTTTTCAAGTATCCGTTGGAAACTATCCGTATAAATACTAAGAGAAGGGGAATTTGTTACCCCTTGGTACACCGGCACAAACAGATCTTCCTTTTTGTAAAAATACTGAGGGAACGATATTTTGTATTTAACGCTTGGCGCATCGGCTTTAGCATAAATCAGATCAAGCCGGGCGTAATAGAAATAATCCGAAGTATTATATTTATCCATCCAGTATTTCCACTTTATTTCAAATGCCGATAATGATGGGTTGCAAATGAGAATACTTGCCATATTCCCTTTATATAAATCCGAGACAGGAGATATAGCCAAAGAAGACCGGAGAACCAGCCCGTTGGACAACACAGCTTCAATTCTTACAGAATCAAGATCAGCCGGTTTATATCCATTAGTATAATAATATTTAAGCGGCGTTGTGTACCTTGACGTGTCGGTCCTGGTGGTTAAACCCTCTTGAAGCGCTATTTCCTGAGAGCCGTTTATTATCAATTTGATCTGGGCTCCTTCGACAGAAGGGTCCGTTGTGTTATCCAGGGGATTATAGGTGTCGCTATCGTAACTTTTACTTAGATAAGCTTTCTGAAAAGTCGTATCGCTGTTGAGTACGCAGTACAAAACATATTTTTCACTAAATCCATTTTTCGGCGAAACGCTCTGTTCGCAAGAAATAAAAAGCGCCGCTATTATGCACAATATTAATATTTTTTTTGTCTCCGAGAATACATTAAACATTTTACTACCCGCTTGCATTTTACTCCATTATTAAAGAACTTAATTAATTAGACCTAATAAGATGTCAGGTATCCGAAATCAGATATATATGCTCTGATAAATTTTACTTTGCATTTCCTTTTACAGTAAGCCCCAAACACTCCTATCCCATTTTCGATATTAGTATAATCTGCCGCATCAATCCTGACGGAAAATTCGCCGTTAAATGTTTCGTCTGCGAGTATATAACCGCCGATGTTTTTATCTATTATAAACAGAGTATGTTCGGCCTCTTTAATGACATAATTTGATTTATCTGCATCCCCGCTTGAAATAGATTCAAGTACGCTTTTAATGCTTTCCGAATAGAAATTAAATTCAGCGCTTTTCGCCAGCGCGGGATAAACAGCTATCTGCCGTCCATCTTTATAATAGTAATAAGAAGGCACGCGCGCTTTATATATTACATCAGGATTATCCGCTTTATAATATAGGATATCAAGTCTGCCGTAGAAATAGACACTGCTGTAATATTTATAATCAAGCATCGTCCAGAACATTATAACGGGATCTTCAAGACTGGGATTACAGTAAATGCCGTTTAACTGCGAAGCATTGAAGAACCCTGAAGAAGAAAGCATAATAGCGCTTGATTTTAGCACATAACCGTTGGGCAGCGTTGCTGTTATTTCTACGCTGTCAAGACCTTCCGGCTTATAATTGTTCAGGTAATAATATTTCAACGGAGTAGTGTACCGCGATGTATCGCTTCTTGGGGCTTCGGCTTCACTCATATAATACACCGATTTTCCGTTTACTGTAAGAGTTATTTGCGCCCCTTCGATTGACGGATCGGCTGTATTATCAAGCGGATTATATGTGCTGCTGGTATAGCTGCCGCTTAAATAGGCTTTTTGAAATGCAGTATCGCAGTTAATGGCGCAGTATAAGATATATTTTTCGCTATGCGCCCCCGTCGGAGAAACCGACTGTTCGCACGATATAAAAAGGGAAATGAATACCAACGGCATGTAAAAAAGCACAATTGCCGGAGTAGATATAAAATGGTTTTTATTTATTAATGCGCATTTCATATTACAATTCAACTTTTACCGATGCCGTTGCGACAAACGGGAGCATATTAACCTGCTGTCCGGTTGTACGGCTAAAATAAAAAATGTTTATTCTGTTATAAACATTAATTAAGCTCATGTCCATATTCATTTTGAAGAAGTTAAAATCAAATTTTTTCGAAAGCGTAAAATCGAGCCTGTGATAATCGGGCAGATATGCTATATTTTTCTCCCCGAGAATAGTTCTCGTAACGTAGCTTTCGTAAAACTGCTCTTCCGAGAAAAACGATTCTGTTGAAAGTTTATTATAATAGCCGTTTATCTGAGTAAAAGGATGCCCCGAAGTAAATATCCATGAAAAATTAGTTCTCCATCCTCCGCCAAGATTGATATCAAGGCTGCAGTTAAGATTATGCCTTGCATCATATCTCGGGGCATAGCGGACATTGTTTATATCGTTGAATGCCCACGAAAGAGTATATGAAAGATTAAGGTTGTACTGTCTGTCTTTTAGCTTCAATTGGAATTCAGCTCCATAAGCTTCCGACGTTCCATTTACAAAATCCGGATCTGTTGTAAGCACTTTATTTTCATTAAGTATTAGAAGATCATTAGTAGTCTTATAATATCCTTCAACGTCTAAAAAGATATCCTTAAGAAATTCAGTTTCCACCCCTGCAGTATAATGTATTGCGCGCGAAGGTTTGTACTGGCGGGGAGTAATAACCCATGGTTCGTAAAGAGTTATAATTTCATTTTCGTCC
>Ga0153915_10001583_pt1 | contig 20868 bp, 12 predicted proteins | sample Opewatmetagenome_2_FD_107003 | JGI IMG/M metagenome (GOLD analysis project Ga0153915, IMG submission 107003) | Freshwater wetland microbial communities from Ohio, USA - Open water 3 Core 3 Depth 3 metaG | ecosystem: Environmental > Aquatic > Freshwater > Wetlands | place: USA: Ohio, Lake Erie...
ACCGGCTTGAAAAGGATATATTTTATCTTAATAACACGAACGATGTTCAGGTCAGGGCGGAGCTTAAGGCGGGAGAGTCGGTAGGGACAACCGATTGTATCATTAGGGTAAAAGAACCCGAAAGATATCAGGCATCGCTTTTCTCGGATAATGCAGGCAGGGATACTGTCGGACTATATCGTTTCGGGATGACGCTTGGATTCAACAGTTTTTTTGGCTATGCCGACCGTTTTAACATGAATCTCTTGTATACAAACCGCAGGGGCACGACCGCAGGATCGCTTTCCTATGATGTGCCCGTTACAACCAGGGGGACAAGGCTGGGTGTCTCATATGACCATAATAAGATCAAGGTTGTCTCCGGCCCTTTCGAGATTCTTAATGTCAGCGGCGATTCCTCCTCTCTGGGCCTTGATCTCACCCAGCCTGTTATCGTGAGGTCTTCCTTGAAGTTGAACGGTTTCGCAGGGATACACTTGAAAAAGTCAGGCACGGACTTTGATGATGAAACCTTGTTTAAGTCCAAAGTAAAGACAATGGATATAGGCATGGATGCCCAATCCCTTGATGCAAAGGGCTACTGGTACTCAAATTTCAGGATAACGAGGGGAGATGATGCATATGAGGGAGAAGACCATTTTACCAGATACAACCTTTTTCTATCCAGACAGCAGATCCTTGGAAATGATTTCATCTTTGTCTTTCGCGGGAACGCACAGCTTTCAAATAAAAAGATTTTACCCACATCCGAGGAATTTCAGATCGGCGGCGTATCATCCGTAAGGGGATATCAGGAAGGATATCTTATCGGTTATAAAGGATATGTGGTCAATGGAGAGCTTTATTTCCCTGTGCCTTTCACCTCCGGTACAGACCTCAGGGATAAATTAAAAGGGATGGTTTTTATAGATCATGGCGGGGCATTTCCATATAAGAGAGAAGGTTCATCTGACCATGACGACTATCTGACAGGTGCAGGAGTCGGTCTGATGATGAACATTTCAAAATACTTCACAGGAAGACTGAACCTGGGCATACCTTTACGGAACCGTGATGATCTTGAAGACGGATGCATATTGCATTTTTACCTTCAAACCAAGATATTTTAAAAGGGGCATCGGCGATGTTCAGGCGTGATGCCCATTGTCGGCGCACCTTTCTCCATCAATCCGGACGATGGCCCCGATAAGTCTTATTTTCCAAACAGGCCTTTCAGGAGCCCTTTGACACTATCATTTGTCGATTCCGATTCTTCGCTGTTTTTTTCCGTCTTGCCCTTGAGCAGTTTATCAATGCCCTTTTCAAGGGATTTCTTGAGCAATCCGTCAAGGTCCGGGCTGAACTTCGGTTCCTTGAATGTCCCCTTGACCAGGACAGGCACTGTGTAGTCGTTTTTACCTGACACATAGGTAGGTTCTATCCTGAAATCCAGTGACTCTTTTGTCAGATCTGCATTGCCTGTCGCCTTGACTTTCAGGGCCTTCGATACAAGGGATGTATTTTTAGTGTCAATAATACCGTTCGTTATTTCAAAGGGAATAATAAATTCCGTAAAAACCGTTCGATCCTTTTTTTCTTCCGATTGCGCCTTTCCGAAGGCCGTCTTAATATTATTGACCATCCCTTCGAGATCTAGGCCTACAATAGCGCCGTTTTTTATCCGGATGTCACCCTTGCCGGACAGGGTCTTCTTGATAAGATCGGCACTGTCGCCGGTCATTGATATATTCATTGAGGCAGCGGCAGTTCCCTCGATGATATCTTTTTTCATGAAATCATAGATAAGTTTTCTGATCTGAAGTCCCTTGATATCCACCGTTGCCTGTGCGGCAGGGGCTTCTCCTCGGACATCCAGACCGACAGAGCCTGCCACATTGCCTTCATAGGCATTAAGGGAAAAGGGGGCCATGCTGAAGATACCGTTTTGTCCCTTGACCTTGGCCTGCAAGTCTTTTACCTGCGCCCCTTTTATTGTAATCTCTCCGACGTTGATCGCGCTGTCCAGCACGAGTTTTCTCAGGAGGGTGTAGTCCGTCTTTTCTTTTTTTTGAGACGCCGCAGCGGTCTCAGCCTCGGCTGCCTGTTTTTCTTTAACCGGGGGCAGATAGCGGTCCGCGTCGATCTTATCGAGGTTCATTTTAAAGGCCAGGTCCGGCCTTGAGAAATCCTTTGCCGTAGCAGAGAAGGTTATCCTGGACTGATCCAGTTCAATGGTTCCGTTGGAAACATCTATCTTTTCAGTTGTGCCTTTCATCTTTATCCTGGCCGACAGGGTCTTCAACACATCAGGGTCTTTGGTGTTAAGTTTGAGATCAGGCATAAGCCCGTTTACGGCCTTTCTGAGCTGAAGCCCTTTTATGTCCATATCCGCCTGCATCGTGGGGATATCCCCGCTGACATTCAGGACGGCAGTGCTCGATAGCCGGCCTTCATAGGCGTTAAGGGAAAGGCTGTCAATATTAAAGATGCCATCCCTGGACTTAATCTTAGCCTGTATGTCTTTGACCTGGGCGCCTTTGATTGTGAGTTCGCCGATGTTGATTGCACTGTCCAGCACGAGTTTTCTCAATGGACCGTAATCGGTCTTTTCCTTTTTTTGCCGGCTCGAAGCAGCCTGCGTGCCGGTCGCCTGTTTTACCCCAGCCGGAGGCAGGTAACGGTCCGCATCCAACTTATCCAGGTTCATGTTGAAGACAAGGTCCGGTTTTGCAAATTCTTTTACCGAGGCTGAAAAGGTCATTTTGGACTGATCCAGTTCGATTGTCCCGTCCGAGATATCAATGTTCTCGGTTGAGCCTTTTATCTTCATGCGTGCGGACATTGTCTTCAGGACCTCCGGGTCTTTGGTATTGAGTTTGAAATCAGACATAAGCCCATTAATGAGATCTCTGGGTGAAAAATTTTCCGCAGAAATATTAAGGTCGAATTTGGGTTTGCTCGCGACATCAGTCGCAGAGCCTTGAATGGTAATTGAGAGCGCATCCATTGCCTTCACGCTAAGATCGACAGTCATGGCGCCCTTGCCCGGCTCTTTGCCGATAGGCCCTGCTTCTCCTTCAATTGAGACAGTCTTGCCGTCGACATTTGCAGAGACAGCGAGCTTGAGAGGCCTTTCGAGCGAGACATCCTTGAGTTCAATGGTGAGGGCCTTGATCTCCTTGCGTGTGCCGGTTGCCTGGTCAATATAAAGCAGTTCGCCTTCACTGACGGAAAATTCAGCCACTGACAGGCCCTTGATCTTCATGCCTGATCCTTCCTGAGCCTTTTCCACTTCAGCATCCTTTTTGCCGATTCCCTGCCAGCTTGCCCCTGCGTTTTTTGTTTTTTCCAGGACAATCCTTGGGCCGATTATAACAAACCGTTTGACCTGGATATCTTTTGAAAGAAGCGGAAGAAATTTCACCTTAACATCAAGGGATTTAACGGATATAAAATCCTTTTCCGTAAAGCCGTCAGGGTTTCCCAGATGGACGTCTGAAAAGGACAGTCCTGCCAATGGGAACAGTGAGAGCTTGATATCGCCACCTATTGTAAAGGTGCGGCCTGCGGCCTTTGTTATCTGTTGCTCGATCGTTGGCTTGAACTTTTGGATATCAAAGAAGAAGGGAACAATGATAAGGACCAAAATAATCAGGACCGCCATAGAACCGACAATGATTCCAATCCATTTAATCATTTTGTTCATATATTGCCTCCCATTTTATATGAAAAAAAGGGCTCCCAGCGCCCTGGAAAGGGTTAGTTTCATGTTCGATTAAACTGGACGCGCCGGCGGCAAGCGCCTTGGCTGATCGCTGACTGCATTATTTCGAAAATATCTTTTTTATTCGAAGTGACATTATTTGATTGAACCAAACACATCCTTAAGCAGTTCCGTAACCCTTGCGGCAGGGTCTTTGCGGATCTTCTGTTCCTCTTTTTCAAGCATGATAAAAAGGCCATTAAGGGCCTTATCGGATACATACTGATCAATATCAAGACCCAGGCTTTCTCCGACAAGGGGGATATTCTTTACCCTGGTCTCAAGCTCCTGATACTGTTTTGTTACGCCGACGTTTCCCATGGCCTGATGGACCAGGGGCTTGAATGTCTCAAGGAGCTTCGCTCCGGTCTTATCCTTGAGATACAGCGTGGCCTCATTGTCGCGTCCCTTAAGTATTTTATTAGCGTCATCAAAGGTCATGCCTTTCACCGCATCCCAGAAGAGATCGCGGGCGGCAGGGGCGGCCTTCTCCGCTGCGCGGTTCATGCTTTCACCAAAGGCATCCACCTGGGAACCGAATCCCACAGTCCTGAGCAGACTTTCCATCTTCTGAACCTTTTCCGGCAATGGTATTTTTATCTCGGGATTGCCGTAGTATCCGTTAAGGACAGAAACCTTTTCAACTGCATTGCCTGCGCCTATCTTCAATGCCTCCTTCAAACCTTTTCCGATCTTGTCCTGGGAGAGCTCGCCGTTTGAAGTCCCAAGGGCCTTCTCAACCTGCTTCAGAAAATCCCCCCAGCCTGCATAGGATGAGGTCGAAAGAATTGAACAAGCTGCGATTACGGCTAAGATGCAAATGAATGTTGTTGTATTTTTCATTTTTAATACCTCTCTTCCTATTTATGATACACCACTTGCTGTGGAAAGGGAATCTCTATTCCGTCCTTCTCAAAGGCCTCTTTAACCTTACGGGTCAGGTCGAATCTTACGTCCCAGTAATCTTCCTTTTTTACCCATGGGCGGAATACAATATTGACGCTGGAATCAGCCAGGGTTGAAACGGCGATCTGCGGCTGTGGGTCGGACAATATCCTGCTGTCCTCCTTAATAACGGCATTCAGGGTCTCCATTGCCTTGCCGATCGGGGAGCCATACCCTATGCCAACCTCAAGGTCGATCCTCCTTAGATCATAACCTGAGAAGTTTTTGATCACATCTCCAAAGAGTTTAGCGTTAGGCACCATGATCTTGATGTTGTCGGCTGTGGCAAGCACTGTAGTAAAAAGCTCGATCTCCTTGACCGTGCCCGTCACCCCTGCGCCTTCGATAAAATCCCCGATCTTAAACGGGCGGAGGATAAGAATCAGCACACCTGACGCAAAATTGGACAGAGAGCCTTGAAGGGCAAGACCTACGGCCAGACCGGCTGCGCCGAGAACGGCAATGAACGATGTGGTCTCTATACCGAACTTGGAAAGGGCGGCAAGTATTGCGAAGGTCAGGATAAGAAAATAGGTAAGGGTTCCGGTAAAAGATATGACTGCTGTATCTGTCTTTGTCCTTGTAAGCAGCCTTGTTATAAGCTTCTTCCCCATGCCTGCGGCAATCCTGCCCAATATCAGGATTATTATTGCGCCGACTACCTTGACGGAATACGCCCCGAGATTGGTTAATATTGTGTCAATAACATTCTGCATAACATTCTCCTCTTATGATTGTAGTAACCAGTAGTAACATTCTGTTGAAGGGAATTACTTCTCCGGTTTTGGGATAACCCTTAGGTCAGGTTTTTTAAGGCCCTTTGACTCCTCAGCCCTTTGAAGAAAGGCAGGGGCCACGTTCCATTGATGTCCTGTATCCGTAATGACCGTGACTGTCTTCTTGTTGTAGCGCGTCAGGATGCCTGTAATGACCTCGCGTCCGTCAGGACGGAAAGATACTTGTTCACCGATCCGGAATTCAAGCATCCTGGAATGGGCCTTCATCTGATGCAGAAACCGGAGACGTTCAACGATCCTCCGGTTCAGGTCTATAAGATCATTTTCTGTAAGTTGGTCTATATCAATCCTTGGCATAGGCTTTCCTTATCTTTTTTGGATTATTTCGAAAAATTAAAAAGGCTTAAATAAATTATTATCATTGCTGTCTTAAATTATGTCATTGTGCAATTAATATTCAATTGATATGCAATGTATCTTATACAACCGGTATGTGCTCAGTTATACCAGGCTTATATGTAAGTCCAAAAACCGTATCTGCCAGCCATCGCCGGAATGAATCATTATCACTGAATTGCTTGAATAATTCGGTATCATCCTTTAGCACAGCTGTCATCACGCGTGATAGCGCCTTGTCGTGTTCGATGCGGGCGTTTTGTTTGTCGGAATTCTGCTTTGCGTTCTGGTAGGCCGTATCAGCGGCTACGCGATTAGGGATATCCTCGGTAATCAATCTGTGGACCCGGTCGGTATCTGTCCAACGGATATTCCCAAACTGGTCATTGAACGTCTTGAGAATATTGGAAAGCCGATCAATTTCAGGTGCGAGCTTGCCTCCTCCGCCTGTTGCCGGCACCGGCTCGATCTCTGCGTCTGCATCAGGAAGTTGTATCTGCATCGCCTTCTGTTTCTCCACCCTGTAGCTGTCCATATCGATGGTCTCAAGGATACCCTTTGAAAGGTCTTCCTCTATAGGCGCCGGCAGCTTCGGAACAAGAAAGTTGAGAAATATTGATAGTTTTTCCCATTCGGCGTTTGTGTAAGGAAGAATCTGAGCAAGAAATCCATAGGTGCGCAGAAATGCCTTTGCCTTGCCCTTGAAGTCCACTTGACCGTCTTCGTCAAGATCCGCCCTGTAAACAGCAACACATGCGTCGAGAATCGGATCAAGTTTGTCGCGGTCTGCACCCGAGAGATACAATGTCACTAACGATTCTATCTGACCGGATTCATAGACCTGGTATCCATCAAGCGTGGCCATGAGATCGTGCAGTTTATTGGGGTCTGTTTCCTCTGCAAGGATTGTCGTGCGGTAGTAATCGGAAAAGGCCTCTTTTATAGTGTCGGTATCGTTCATAAAATCAAGGACAAATACATCATGTTTCAGGGGATGAGCCCGGTTCAGGCGCGAGAGGGTCTGTACGGCCTTGATGCCTGAGAGCATCTTGTCCACATACATGGTGTGCAACAGCGGTTCGTCATAACCGGTTTGGAATTTATCAGCGCAGATCAGAAATCGATAGGGATCTTCCTGAATTCTATCCGCAATATCATTGCTTGAAAATCCGTTCAGAGATGCCTCAGTCACTTTTGTTCCGCCATATTCGTGTTCACCCGAAAAGGCGATAATGGCCTTATAAGGGCTCTTGCGTTCAATCAAATAGTCACGGACGGCATGGTAATACTTGACTGCGCGTTCGATGCCGCTAGTCACTACCATCGCCCTGGCCTGACCGCCGATCTTGTTAAGGGCCAGCACCTGCTCGTGAAAGTGGTCCACCATTATCTCAGCCTTCAGTCCTATAGCATAATCATGTCCCTCAACATAACGGCGCAATTTTTTTGTAGCCCGCTTGGTGTCGAATTTCGGATCTGCCTCGACTGTCTTAATCAATTTATAGTAGCTGTTAATTGGGGTGTAATTCTTGAGCACATTCTCAATGAAGTGCTCCTGTATGGCCTGCTTCATTGTGTAACTGTGGAATGGGTAATGGCGGACCTTGCCGTCCGGCTGAGGTTCCGGTCTGCCGAAGGTTTGGAGCGTCTTGTTCTTGGGTGTGGCGGTGAAGGCAAAATAGCTGGCATTGGCTAGGAGTTTCTTGGACTCCATGATGCTGTTTATCTTGTCCTCTATGTTCTCTTCATCCCCCTCTGCTCCATCCTTTCCAAGCGCTATTGAGACAGAGGCTGAGGCGCGTCCGCCCTGGCTTGAATGAGCCTCATCAATTATAATAGCGAAATTTCGCCCGTGTTGTCCGCCGCTGATCTCATCCAGGATGTAGGGGAACTTCTGTATTGTGGAGATGATAATCTTCTTGCCGTCTTCGATAAATTTGCGCAGATCGCCTGAGTGATCCGCATGTCCTACCGTGGCGCTCACCTGAGCGAACTGTTTAATGGTATCCCTGATCTGCCTGTCAAGGATCTTACGGTCCGTGACCACGATGATGGAGTCAAATACCTTTGCGCCGTCTTTCTCCAGGCTAATCAGTTGGTGGCTAAGCCATGCAATAGAATTGGACTTGCCGCTGCCTGCCGAATGCTGGATCAGATATTTTTTACCTGCGCCGTTCCATGCTGCATCGCTAAGGAGCTTCTGTACAACATCCAACTGATGATAACGCGGCCATATCTGGGTCCTCTTTTTCCGGCCTGTCTTTTCATCCTTTGTTTCTACGATCTGTGCATAGTTTTCAAGGATTTTAGTCAGACTGTCGCGGGTTAGGATATCCTTCCAAAGATAATCTGTCTTAAGACCATTCGGGTTGGGCGGATTGCCCGCTCCATCGTTCCACCCCTTATTAAAGGGCAAAAACCACGAAGCTTTGCCCTTAAGGTGTGTGCAGAACCGCACCTCATGATCATCAACCGCGAAGTGAGCCACACAACGGCCAAATTCAAAAAGTTTCTCGCGGGGGTCGCGGTCGCGTTTATAGTGCTGGACAGCGTCCTCGACCGTCTGTTTTGTCAAGCTGTTCTTTAATTCAAAAGTGGCAATCGGAAGACCATTGATAAAAATGCCGAGATCAAGTGCAAGCATTGTTTCATCGCGGCTGTATCGAAGCTGGCGTGTAACGCTAAACCGGTTGGCCCTGTAATTTGCCTGGGCCGTAGGATTGCCTAGCGATGGTGCCCCATAAAAGAGATCAATGTGAAGCGGGCCATGTTTGATGCCATGCCGGAGGACATCGATAGTGCCGCGTTTACTAACTGCACCCTGCAAACGCGCCAGAAAATTGCGCCGTGTAGGAGTATCCTTTTCAAGATCCAGCGCCTCGGCAACCTTTGGTTGCTTGTCCCAGAGAAAGGCAGAGAGTTGCGCAAGATCAACATAATACTCCCGATCGTAATCCTTGGGGTCACCGCCGATCCAACCAGGTCCATAGACAGAAGGCCGATCCTGCACATCGCCGACCTTTGTCGGATCGGATGGCTGGATAGTCATGTAATTATAAATAAGGTCTTCAAGTCCGCGTTCACTGGTATCTGTTTTCATGCTTCAGCCTCCTTAATGACAGCACTTTATTCCAAATCTTCGTCCTCAATATAATCCTCAGCTAGAGCCTCACTTTCATCAATCGTTTCCGGCTCCTCGATTTCTTCCGGCAACCTTGCCGCCGCCTCGCGTACATCCAGCTTGCCCGTCACAATGTCCGCCGTCAGCCGTGTGCGGTATTCCTGAATCAGAGAAATTTCGCGGTCAGTACAAGTGATGGCGATGGTCTGAATGGACAGCCTTTCCTTCAAATATGCCTCAATTTCTTCCTGCTCTGTCAAAGGAGGTAGCGGAATAGTGAAGCTACCCCACGAATCTGTGCGAAGACAGCAGGTGCCATGACCCGCAATTTCTACCAGCAAAAGTAAATCGCGCTGAATACCTGTTAAGAGTGAAACAAAATATTCCGGATTCAGTCCAGGTTTGGGTAAGAGCGCCTTCATATCTTGGTTGACGGTCACAGGAACTGCGGTGATCGCTGTCGGGAAGGTTCGCGCTAGAATCATTCCTCGAACGACAATGAGAACAGCAGGATGTGGAATAAGTGTGATACCGGATTGATGGAGCGCTGCATTAGAAATGTGGTCAGTAGAGTCGGTAATTTCCCTAACCTTCATATCTTTCGGACTCACCCAAGGGATTGACCCTTCCCAAAAGGCTGCATTTCCTTTGCTTGGCGTCATTCCGCCATAGGTTGAAACAAGCGACTTGATCTTTCTCACCTCCCAATGCTTTGGGATATCGCCGAGCCAAGGAATGCCGGATGGTTTGAGTGAAGCGTCCGGATTGAGACCGCGAGTCACAGCGTGGTGGATGATGGCCTGCTTCTGCTCTTTGAGCAGTCCAATCATTTTCTTCTTAGTGCGGATGAAGTGGTCGATTTTTCGGTTCGCATGATCCAGAAACCGCACAATGGCGGCTTGTTCGACGAGTGGTGAGAGCACAGAATAGATTACCTTGAAGTGTTCGGGCCGAAGGCTCCACATGTCTGATGTGATGCCATAAGACCATCGCTCAGCTTCTTTAGCAAATGCCGGAGTACGGTATAGGTAATGGTAAAACCTGGAATTGACCTTGTCTCTTGGTCGCATTACGACGTAGGCAGGGCTTATAATCCCTCGAAAGATGGAAGCCCCAAGCGCCCCTTGCCAAGCTCGCATCTTGTTGTAAGCGATATCCCCCTTATGCACAAGCTTGTAAGCCGATTTATCTAGATTCGAACTGTCTTTCTTTGAGCTATCCGTAAGCAGAGTTCTTTGACGGATAATCCCTTTATTGATAGTAACAGATAACATCTTTTCATCCGGATGGTTGCGCTCCTTGACTTCCATAAAGATCGCTCGATTCGGGAGAACTTTCCAATGTTCTGGAATTTTCCCAAGCCAAGGAACTCCAGATTCTTTCATATTCGGATAACGATCTGAAACAATAGGTCTCGTTAAAAGTACATGATCTGCTTCAAGATAATCTGAAACAGCTTCATTTACAGTATGAGGTTCAAAAAACGATGCCTGTAAAGGCCTGTCCGGCGTAATAACCGATGGTTTTTCCTTTTCAGAAATGCCATAGATATATTTTGGCTTCTTCACATTTTCAGCAGACACTGCACTGATAGGATTTCCATCAAGGAAAAAGTTTGGTATTGCCGTGGGCTCAACTAGAAGCAAAGATTCCTTGTTTTTTGATTTTACTTCCTCCCTCAGCTCCATTAATAATCGACCTAGTACATTAATCCCAATGAGGGTTCGTTCGTCTGTTGGTTTTGCTCCCCAGAAATCGTCTTTCCGTGATTGTTCAACAATCGGCCGCTCACCGGTTTGAAGAAGAAGCTTGCTGAATGCATCCCAGTTCTGCGCGAGCTTCACTCTTAAGCACCAGCGCATAATTTTGACACGGACCATGTCCCAATCCGGGCGCGAATCATGTCTGTAAGGTTTACTTTTCATTTTTGCGGTCATGGGGCTGTTCTCCCCGATAATAAGCCGTTGTACATCCGGTCTGTGTGGGAATCTGCAAGCCTGATAGAGAGCCTCAGATGTAAGAATTCGGATCCCGTTTACCAATAACGGAAATCCGCCAGCCATGTTGGATAAACCTCCAAAGCTTTCTTTGGTTTTGAGAAAGACAACACTGTCGGCACGATCATAGATCCGTATCTGATTATTTTGCTTGTTAGGAGAAGATTTCGCCAAAATCAACCTCCTCACTGTATGTCTTTCGTGGCAATAGAGGATACCATTTGCTAAAGGGGTGGTTCGGTGAGGCATTTGGATCACCCCACCAGAGTGCGAGCGGGCAGTTATTAGGGCAGTTGCGGAAAGTCAAAATCATAGAACCAAAACCTAAACCAAATGCACTGAACCCTAGAGGCCGGATAACTTTATTAGGGTTTTGGCAATATCCTCGTATTTTCATTCCTGCAAGTAACAATTCCCTTTCAAGTAGTTGCCTGCCATCCTCAGAAGAAAAAATTTCATTTATAAGCTTTCCCCCAACTCTGCGCGGTTCAAAAGGAAATCTATCTTCCTCAGATACATATTTTTTTAACATACCATTATCGGGCAGAGTTGCTGGCCAAAGAACTTCGGATATATTACGATAAGTTTTTCGGTTTTCAATTCGGATTGCGGCCCAACTATGAATCTCCAGTGTTTTCTTATTATCACTGGCGATCTTCTTAAGCCTTTCAATACATTGCCACTCGCCTAATTTATGTGCCGCAATCACCAAAATATGAATAGTCACTTTTTCTGGGGAGTTGTTTATTATCCATTCTGAAAGGTCGGAACCAATACGCCCGCCAGTGAATAATATATCATCAAGATAAATGTATGTACCACCATCTGAACCACATTTCGAAATGTCTAGACCATATTTATTCTTAAGGGATTCGCCGAAGAATTTACGGATTTCAGTTTGGCTGTGCCCATTTTTCTGGATATCAAGTATATGTGCGGTTTGCCAAAATGCATAAGGTTTTTCGCCTGCAAGCTCCCTGAGATCGATTTGCTTTGCAAAGAAATCACTGACAATAGATTTCGAAAAATAAGTTTGTTTAAATACGTAGGCAATTTCACTCAAAAGAGGGAATTGTAAATCCTTGTCAAACTGATGTATCCATCTATCGACATGATCCGGTGATGGTCGAGCAATTTCGCCTTCTCGATAGTCTTTAATAATATCAGCAACGGAAATCAAAAGTTTAGTTCGTTCATTCATGAATAACCTCCACCAATGATCTCATTTATCAAACCTTCTGTTTCTTTTTCTAATGCCAAAAAGAACCGGCGTTAGGTTTTGAATCTTGACAATTTGATTTGTCAATATTCAAGACCTTACCCAGTGCCTTATTACAGTTCTCTTACAACGACTGAGAACAATCAAATGATGCATCCATGACAATTGTCGCACCAGTGGTGCGACAATTTGATTATCTTTGTATACCTCATAAATTTGGCGCATCCTGAACAAATTAACGAGCTTCGTCTTGATGGCCTTTTTCTTCATGCCTTGTTACTCCCGATGATTTCAGAAAGCAGCCCTTCCGTTTCCTGCTCAAGCGCAAGGATGTCCGCTCGGATCTCATCAAGGGTGCGGAGTTCCGGCGGTTTGTAAAAATGACGTGTGAAGCTGATCTCGTAGCCGATCTTGGTATCGGCTTCAACGATCCATGCATCGGGTGTGTAGGGCAGGACCTCACGTTGGATAAAGGCCTCAATGCCGCCCTCTTCGAGAAGAGGAATCTGCTCGTAGTCGCGGAGTTCGCTGTCCGGTTCATACTCAACGACAGAGGACTTGCCGTCTATAACGGCAGTGAATCTGCCTGCCAGGGAATTTGGGGCTGCGCCTTTCTTATGGATTACCCTGATAACCAGCGGCGCATCATCTGCTCGCTCTGCCTTTTCCTTAAGCGCCTTAATCTCCTTTGCAGAATAGGCTTTATTGGAATCAATCCCCTTGAGCCGAAGAGGCCTTTCGACAGTAACCTTCCAGTAACCAAAGGCTGCGTTGGGGAAGATCTTCGACTGCTCCGTCTCCTTGAAGTCTAGGAATGTATCGCAAATACGCTGGATGTCTTCCTCTGACAGCTCGCAGTTCTTTTTGCCCATATTCTTGCGCAAAGGCTTGAACCACTGGGTGGCGTCAATAAGCTGTACTTTGCCTTTGCGATGCTCAGGTTTGCGATTGGTTATCACCCATATGTAAGTCGCAATGCCGGTGTTATAAAACATATTAAGAGGCAGGGCTACAATGGCCTCAAGCCAGTCATTTTCTATAAGCCAACGACGGATGTTACTTTCGCCCTGGCCTGCGTCTCCGGTGAAAAGAGAACTCCCATTATGGACTTCTGCAATGCGACTACCGAGCTTCGTGCGCTGTTTCATCTTGCTTGCCATGTTGGCAAGAAAAAGCATCTGGCCGTCTGATGAACGGGTGATGAGCGAATACTCAGGGTCGTTTGCGTGTTGGATGGCAAAACGCGGGTCCTTGATGCCGCCTTTTCCACCCATACGCTCCAGGTCGCTCTTCCAGCTTTTTCCATAGGGAGGATTGCTGAGCATGAAATCAAATTCGCGCGAAGGAAAGGCATCATTTGAAAGCGTTGAGTATTCAGGTCCGCCGATGATATTGTCTGCCGCATCGCCTTCACCTTTGAGCAGCAAGTCGGCCTTGCATATGGCGTAGGTCTCCGCATTTATCTCCTGGCCGTAGAGATGGGTAGCCACCTGTTTTCCGCGGGCTTGAGCCAGTTCCTTAAGAGTTTCCTCTGCGACTGTAAGCATGCCTCCTGTGCCGCATGCACCGTCGTAGAGTAAATAGGTCCCGGATTTGATCTGTTCTGCGACAGGCAGGAAGATCAACCGGGCCATGAGTTTGACTGCGTCACGCGGGGTCCAGTGCTCACCTGCCTCTTCATTGTTGTCTTCGTTGAAGCGGCGGACCAGTTCCTCAAAGATCGTACCCATGGCATGGTTGTCTAGTCCGGGGTGTTTGATTGAGCCATCTTCCTTATGAACAGGATTAGGACTCAGGTTTATATCAGGCGAAAGAAATTTCTCGATTAGTGTGCCGAGGGCGTCGGCCTTAGATAGACGCGGGAGCTGGTTCCTGAATTCAAAGTTTTCAAGGATATCCTGCACATTAGACGAGAAACCATCGAGATACGCCTCGAAATCGGCCTTGAGTTGTTGCTGGCTTGTACGGGCTTTAAGATCTCGCAGGGTAAACTTGGAAGTGTTGTAGAACGCCTGACCTGCCGCCTGTCTCAAGGCTTCATCCTGATGGACAATCTTTGCCTTATCAAGGGAGGCTTTCATATTGAGAACTGTTTGTTTGGACGGCTCAAGCACAGCATCAAGCCTGCGTAAAACAGTCATCGGCAAAATGACATCACGGTACTTGCCCCGCACATAGAGGTCACGGAGCACGTCGTCGGCAATGCCCCAGATGAAATTTGTTATCCAGTTGAGTTGATTTGGTTCCAATTAAAACTCCAATGGGCAAAGGTGATATTATCCCAACATTTGGATAATTCTGGTATTTGAAAAGCTTAGGAAGAATAATCTCTTTATCGTGTATTGGTCAAGAGAAAACTACCGGAAGGAAGATGACAGCCCAGTCGCTTCTGTTATTTTAGAAAAATTTTCTTAGTTCGTTTCTGAGTCTTTTTACGGGTGCTTTTCTTAGTCCTCTTCACGGTTTTATCTTCAATTGTCTGATATTCTTTGGAGGCATAAGGAAGTTCTCTACGCTTACAATACTTCGTCCTAATTCCTTTTCGGTTTCTTTTCGTGCTGTCCCGGCTACACCTCCACCACGTCTGGCAACCTTTTTGTTTTTATCAAATGTCTCAGGTTTTTCTTTCTGGGAAATTTCAGTCGTCACCCTTTCACCAAGCATTGTAAAAATCAGTTCCAGGTCGGTCATATGATCGCGCAGATTTTGATTTTTTTTTGTAAGCCTTTTTAATTCTTTGTATTCTGCCGGTGTTATACCAAAAGTTGCCTTTGAAATCTCCGCAGTAAGAATGGCATAATCCTGTTCGCTTTGAATTCCTCGTTCCTTCCATTCATCCGTCAGATTCTGGCGGACGGCAATCCCTCGTAATCTCTTATCAATCCAATCTTTAGGGTAGCCTTTCAATTCATACAATTCTTTCATCCGTTCCTGTGCCAGTTCCGGATTTTCGATTTCCTGAATTCGATCATACCCCACTTGTGCCAGCCATTGTTTAAAAGGTTCTGCCTTTGACGACGGAATAGACTGAATGATGCGGAACATGCCCTTGGTATTTGCGCAATCGGTGGCATAATTTTTACCATCTGCACTTTCTAATTTCAGTTGTACCCAAATTGGGGACAACTGAAGATCTGCAAATTCTCTCTTCTTCACTTTTCCCCAATACTGGCGAGGAGTAGGAGAATCGGTTAATGCCTCTACAACATCGACTACAGAGAAAAACCATTCCTCATTATGCCAGATGCGTCTGATCTTTTTACTTTCAAAGACAACGATTCTGTTTCGTTCCATTTTTATTCCTTTTTTCCGAGCATTCCCAATTATGACACTATCCGTTTAAAATTACAGTCAGTTGATTGTGGCAATGTCTGTACCTGACCCCGTTTCGCAGGTTTTCCAGTCTTTAGCAGTATGTGCATAATTTGCACATGCTGATTCCTCGTCTATTCCCTGGCAATCATCTATCTACTGTTTTTTCCGACCCCATCTCCGACCTTATCACCTCACTTGCTCCCCACTTCCACCAAACCTTTCACCCAACTTTTCCACCAACCTTTCTGCCAACCCAATCTCCTCCAAGCTTTCCCGGGTAATTTCCCGGGTGGTCTTCTCGGCAGTTTTTTGGGTAGTCGTACCTATAGCTTAAACATTATTCTGAAATTGAAATATCATCCATCACTTACCGATTAGGGAAAAAAGCTTACCGATTACTTGCCGATTGCCTCTGCTATAAATATATCGCGCGCTGCGTCTCTTTCCGGTCTTCGGTGAAAAACCAGCTTCCGTTATCGCATCTTATTCATCTTTTTAACCATTGCCCAACGTAGGACCGCATCTGTCATTACTTCAAGCATCATTTCCTGTTTCTCAATACCCGTTGGCCGGCACGCATAGTTTTACTAATCGCCAACTCAGGCAAGAATATATTTAATGCTGCGGCCTTTGCCTTTGCAAATTTATCGTCTGTAGCTATTTAATTAAGCCTGGCAGCAACCTCTTGCCTTTTTCAGTCAACTTGTACCTCTGCTTGCTGCTCCGAGGCTTTGAAGGTATTGTCATTTCAATAAAACCCATACTTATCAGCTTTGCAAGGCTTCGTTTTAGATTTCCTGTTCGGGTCTCATATCCTGCTGTAATAACAAGTTCCCGGCCAGTCTTCGGCATATCCTTGCATGCCTTTAGAATGCCTTTATCCATGGCGGTAAAATCAAGTAGTTGGGCCTCAACTTGGGCCTCTTGGGCCTCAACTTGGGCCTCTTGGGTTTTTTCTTGGGTAGCAATCTCCGAGACCTCTTCCGGTCTCTGGAAAACAGCCTTTACAAAGGATGGCATTAATTCATATTGAACCTGCGGGACCTTTGCCTCTTTAAGCGCGCGCCTAATGCGCTCTATACCGGTACCCATCTTTTCGATATAGTCAATACGCTGAAACAGGTTTGCAATACCCGGGTTTCGCAGCATGCTTATCTTTCCGAAGTTCTCGGGTGTCAAACCCTTAACCAGTCCGCCCGGATTTGTTATCTCAATCCGATCCCCGAACATTTCCACCATCACGTTTGCGCCTTTCTCAAAATAATCCCTGTGGATTACCGCATTGATAAGCGCTTCTCTGAGCGCCTCGTATGGAAGCTGGGGAATTTCCTTGCGGGCCAACTCACCCGTGAATTCGTATCGCAGAGGAAGGTATTGCCTAATGAAGTTCATTGCCAGGTCCACGTTTGAAACCAGGTCGGAATTGTAATCCTTTCTGTCAAGGACCACAGCTTTTTCTCTGCCTTGATAGAGGGCGCAGGTTACGACGGTGTGATAGTAAAAATCATTCAGGTTTTTTGCAAAAAAAAGCAATGCCAGGTTGTTGTAATATACACGGCCTTCCTGTATTTCTCCAATCCCCAGGTTTTTATACAGAAGCGGTCTGTCCAGGACCTTGGAGATCCCTGACATTTTCAGGAATCTGTCAATCTTTTCGCGGTCAATATCCTTGTCCTTAAATTCACGTTTTATTAGTTCATCATAACGGACCTTTCCTTCCGCCTGAATGAAAGCAACTATCTGGTCACGGTTCAGCTTCTGGGAGTTAGGCCCGGTGCGGGTATAAAATCCTCCAGTGCAGCGGTATGGTTTGTCCGAACCCTCACGGACATGAATAATAAGGATATCTTCGAATTCTTCCAGGAGGATTTTTATAGCCGGATCGCAGTTGTTGGCGATATCCTGAACGCGGCTTTTCAGGGCATTATTGATTGTGATGCCTTTAATTTTACCCTCGTCGGTAATGCCAAGGAATATTCTGCCTCCGGAGGCATTTGCAAAAGAAACCATTTCACGGTCAAGATCGGAGAGCTTTTCTTTAAATTCGATCCTGTACCCTTCGCCTTCTTCAACAATAATTTTCAATTCTTGCTTGGTCATTAACATGACAGATATCCGATCCTATTTCCCCGTAATAAAAGCGACAATGTAATGGTCAACCTTCTCCTGTCAGTTGTTTGATGTTGTGGTTTATTACCGCCTCCAGCTCTCGCGCATCAGCATTTAACTTTTGCAGCTCTTCATTCAGGCTGAGTATCTCGGCCGTGAACTCCTCCTCCGTCTTGCCGTCCTCTTCTATAACTACGCCGACATAGCGCCCCGGATTGAGGGAATAGTCCTGCTCTCGCACCTCGTCCATGGTTGAGGCCTTGTAGAGCCCTGTGACATCTTCATACTTTGCATCAGGGAAGCGTTCATGAAGCCAGTTGATGTGGGTGAAAAAATACTCGGCATCCTTTATCTCTTTATGAAGAAGGTCAAGACTGATCTTTACTTCTTTAGACTCTTTGCCGTTGCCATGATCCTTTTCAAGCTGGCGGACCTTTTTATCCACGGTCTTGAGCATCTCATGAATGCCGGCGAAGAAAGGTGTAAAAGTAGCGGCAAATTTTCTTTGTGATGCATTAATCTTATCGATCTCATCCTGGTCACTGGCAGCCTTGTATTTACTGTATGCCGTCTCCAGCGTCCTGATCTCTTTTAATCTTGCAGCGAAGTCCGGCAGTTCATTCTCATTGTATGCCTTAAAAAAAATACCGATGGATTCAGAGATATCCTTGATCTTATCCTTGTTAAGCCGCAACTGCTCAATGCCCTGATCAAAGTAACGGTCAACAAGGCGGATGAAACCTTTCCTGTCTCCCCTTAAAAGGCGGGTTATCATGGTAATATCCAGGACCTGCTCTTCTGAAAATTCACGATGGGCGCGGTCGATCTGGGTGAAGATATTCCGGACGTCGATAAAGAGTATGCGCTCATCAGTCTTAGCCCTGTCGAAAAACCAGAGTGTGGCTGGAAGCGTCACTGTATAGAACATATTTGATGGGAGTGTGAGCATGGCAAAGATGAGGTTCTTTTCTATAAGCGTCTTGCGTATCTCAGCCTCGCTGTGGCGGGCATCTGAGGCGGAGTTTGCCATAACCAGGGCGGCACGGCCCGAAGGTTTCAGGGATGTTGCAAAGAGATTGATCCAGAGATAGTTGGCATTGGGAACGGCAGCCTTCCCATCTTCTTTTTTGCCCTGCTTGGATTTGTTGCGGGGCACCCCGTATGTGTTGAAACGCGGGTCCTTCTCGACCCTGTTCAGATTCACATCATCCACATTAAAGGGCGGATTCGTGAGGATGTAATCAAATTTGCCGAAACTCTCAAAGGGGTCTTCGTAGTAGGTGTTGGCCTGCTTGATGTCGCCCCTGAGGCCATTGACCGCGATATTCATCTTGGCGAGCTTGACCGTCTCCAGTGTCTTTTCCTGTCCATAGACAAATAGACTCAGCTCTTCATTCCCTGCAAGTTCTTTCCTGCGGTGTTCCACAAATTTTGCTGACTGGACAAACATGCCGCCTGAACCGCAGGCAGGATCAAAGACAGTGCCGTTGTAAGGCGCTACAATATCGACCATGAGACGGACCACTGACCTTGGCGTAAAAAACTCGCCTCCGCCCTGTCCTTCGGCCATGGCGAAATTGCCTAGGAAGTATTCATAGATCTGGCCGAACATATCATAGGATGCGTCCTTCGGGATGTCAGAAAAGTTTTTCAGGAGTTGTTTAGGTATGGTCTTGTCCGTGCGGGTCAGCCTGAAATATTCTTCTTGAGGCAGCACGCCTTTCAATTCAGGCTTATATTCTTCAATAGCCTCCATGGCCTTTTTGATTGCCTTGTCGATTGCTTCTTCCTCTGGGAGTTTCAGGAGATGGTCATAACGAGCATGATCAGGGAGATAAAAGCCGCATTTTTCAACAGCAATTTCACTGATAGATTTCTCCCGTCTTGTGCCCTTCAGCTTGTTAAACTCCTCTGTTATTTCTTTTTCGTGATTGCTGTACCTGTTGTCTGCAAACTTGAGAAATATAAGACCAAGGACCGGGGTGGAATATTCCGAGGATTTTAAATCCGAATTGGCCCTGAGCGTGTCGGCTGATTTCCAGAGGTTTTCTTCAAGTTTTTTCAATTCATTGTTATTCATTAAGACATTGACTCCAGATTCTAAGACCAATAAAGAAAACTATTCATTTTTTGAATGTTCAGGAGATTTTAGTATTTTCCCTGATATTTGAAAAGCTTAGGAAGAATAATCTCTTTATCGTGTATTGGTCAAGAGAAAACTACCGGAAGGAAGAGGGCGGCAGACGGATAACGTAATGCCGGGCGCTGCAAACTATGATGTGCAAACCAATATCAGTAATTTCAATTTAAAAAAATTGGGCCTCCCGTGATGACGGTGCAGGCTAATGCAAGGTCTCTTAACCGGACATTACTGAACCAATATAGTAAAAAGGGATTAAAATACTTGGGCGGTCTTGAAGGATCTATAATAATTATTAGATTTGGCCCAATATTATGAATTCGAAGGAGATAGTTTATCATGCTCAAGATGATGGCTGTGGGAGCCTATCAGGCGAACTGCTACATACTGGGTTGCAAGAAGACGATGGAGGGTGTTGTCATTGATCCGGGCGATGAGGCATACAGGATTGCAAGAGAGGTTTCCAACGCCGGGCTCAAGATCAGATACATACTTATCACCCATGGCCACCCTGACCATACAGGGGCGGCAAGGGATTTGAAGGAGATAATCAAGGCGCCGGTATGGATACACAGGCTTGACTCATCGGGTCTGCGCTCCTTGCCTGACGGGACCCTGTTTGACGGACAGGAGATCGAGGTAGGGACATACAGGATAAAGGTGATTCATACGCCGGGACACTCGCCGGGAGGGGTGTGTCTTCATGCGCCTGGCGTTGTCTTCACAGGAGATACCCTGTTTGCAGGATCTGTGGGGCGCACTGATTTCCCTGGCGGAGACCATAACATGCTGATCAAAGGCGTGAAGGAAAAGATATTTCCTCTCGGTGATGACCTGAGGGTGTACCCGGGACACGGCCCTTCCTCAACCATAGGGCAGGAGAGGATGAGGAATCCGTTTTTCAGATAAAACCGAGCTCACTACCACCATGAGCCCTTTCTTATTAGGCTAAACAGGTTGCTGTTGTTGTCTGTCCAGTATGCTGTAGGGTCATCATCCTTGGGCGCCACGGTCACTCGTTCCAGTCTCCAGGACTTGAGGGCCGCATCACTGCGGGAAAGCAGTCCCCAGTAGGTCCTTGTCCCCTCGTCCTCCGTGTACACCAGGCGCAGGTTCATGTTAAACTCCTTGCTGAGACCGCGAAGGA
>Ga0153915_10001584_pt1 | contig 20862 bp, 24 predicted proteins | sample Opewatmetagenome_2_FD_107003 | JGI IMG/M metagenome (GOLD analysis project Ga0153915, IMG submission 107003) | Freshwater wetland microbial communities from Ohio, USA - Open water 3 Core 3 Depth 3 metaG | ecosystem: Environmental > Aquatic > Freshwater > Wetlands | place: USA: Ohio, Lake Erie...
CGCTGCGCGGCGGCAGTCGAGCAGCAGCGTCCTGGTGAGCCCTTTGATCCACGCCGGTTCGCCGCCCCACCCGAACATCTTCCACGCCATGTTAAGTCCCGCGCGCGCGGTGGACAAGGGCAGAGGAATACTCAGGCGGTGCCGGCGCCTGATGGCTTCGCGGAAACTGACATTGTCCTTGACCGCGAGGTTGAATGGCCCCCTCACATCGCGCGCGAGGGCGAGCAGCACCGCCTGCGCCACGTCGTCCTCGTGCACGCATTGCAGCAGCGGGTGGGGCTCGGGCAGACTCACGTAGCACGGCTGGTTGAGCAGCCGTTTGAGCAGCGGTTGAGCGTTCGGACCCAGGACCACGTGCGGCCGCAGCCGCACGCATTCGGGAAATTCGGCCGTCAGCATCTGCTCCAGGCGCGCTTTGTGCTGAGCGTAGAGGAACCGCGGCAGTGGATCGAATGATGTTTCCTCGCCCACATCGACGCCGCAGCCATACACCGCGGCGCTCGACATATGGATCAGCCGCTTCGCGCCGGCCTCGCGCGCGGCATGAAACACCTTGTGGCTGCCATTGACGTTGATGTCGAACATCTCGCGTTCGTCCATCCGGCCGCGCAGCACGACAAAAGCGAGATGCACCAGGGCGTCGTGACCGGCAACCAGCGCGGCAAGCTGGGGATCGCGAATGTCGAGTTGCACGGCTGCAAACTTCGGATGGCGGAATCGGGGTCGAAGGCGGTCGATCCCGGTGACGCGTTCGACATCCGGGCTCGCGCACAGCTTTGGCAATAGCACCTGCGCAAGATGCGCGCTGGAGCCGGTGACGAAGACGCGCATGGCGCGTCAGGGTCGAGGATCGAGGATGGAGGATCGAGGGCAACACATGTGCGCGATCAAGCCTGCCCCTCAATCCTCAATCCTATCGAACGCGGGCATCACTTCCCGTGCGAAGAGTTCCATCGATTCGCGCACGATACTGGTTTCGATGGCGCCTGCGCCGAACGCGCACAGCACATGGGTGACGCCGGCCGCAGCGTACTTTTGAAGTTTGGCGACACAATCTTCCGGGTCGCCGACCACGGTCAAGCCGAAGGTGTCGGCGAGACCGAAGTCGATGCCGAGCCTCATCAACTGGCGAAAGCGCCCGAGCTCGTGAATCTGCTCGTAGCTCGGGTAGAGTTGCTCCAGCACCGGCAGCGTCGTTTTGTAGAGTTCGCGGTAGAACCAGGTGAAAGCCGGCTGCGCCAGCGCGCGCGCGCGTTTGCCATCCTTCAGGCACAGCACGCCGAGCGTCATGCCGATGCGCGGCGCTTCACGGTCCTGCCACGCTGCGCGGAAGTTGCCGATGTCGCGCTTCACCATGAACCACGGCTTGAACGGGCCCGACAGCACGCCGAGCCCGCGCGTAGCCGCCCACGGGTAGGTGCCGGGGCTCACCGCCGCGGTCCACAGTGGCGGGTGCGGCTGCTGCACGCCGCGCGGCACGATATCGAGCGCATCCAGCCGGTAGTGCCGCCCGCGGTAGGTAACGGGACGCGCCGAGAAGCTCAGGCGCAGGATGTCGAGGCTTTCTTCGACCAGCTCGCGGCTTGCTTTCATCGGCACGCCGAACACCGCGTATTCGCGCGGCGAAAATCCGCGCCCGATGCCAATCTCGAGCCGGCCGCAGCACAAGATGTCAAGGGTGCCCAGACGCTCCGCGACGTGCACCGGGTGATGCAGCGGCAGCGGAATCACCGCATGACCCAGGCGGATGTTACGCGTGCGCTGCGCCGCCGCCGCGAGCACGAGTTCGGGCTTGGAAGAGTGCGAGTAGCCGCGCATGAAATGGTGTTCGGCGAGCCACGCGCAGCGATAGCCCAGCCGGTCCGCGAGTTCGATCTCGGCCAGCGCATCGGCGTAAACCTCGGCCTCGCTGCGGCCGCAATCCGCCGGGACCGCCAGCTCGTAGAACAAATCGAAGCGCATGGGAGCGAATCTGGAGCGTAAACGGCATATCATGCCAGCGCAGACCGCCGCGATCCAAGCATCTTAATTGGTCGAGGCCCCAAAACTGGTTTAAAATCCGCACTTTTTAGTGGCCGAACCCCGTGGCGACGGACAACCTGATCGAAATCACCGACGTCAACTTTGCCTACGACCGGCTCCCGATTCTGACCGGGATCAACATGGCCATCCCGCGCGGCAAAGTGGTGGCGATCATGGGCATCAGCGGTTCCGGCAAGACCACGTTGTTGCGCCTGATCGGCGGCGTGATGAAACCGGGCCAGGGTCAGGTCAAGGTGGACGGCCGGCTGGTCAACGAGCTCGGCCAGGACGATATCTTCAAGATGCGCCGCCGCATGGGCATGCTGTTCCAGTTCGGCGCCTTGTTCACCGACTTGTCGGTGTTCGACAACGTGGCGTTCCAGATGCGCGAGCATACCCATCTGCCGGAGCGCATGATCCGCGATCTCGTGATGATGAAACTGCACGCCGTCGGCCTGCGCGGCGCGCATCGGCTGATGCCGTCCGAGCTCTCGGGCGGCATGGCGCGGCGGGTGGCATTGGCGCGCGCGATCGCACTCGATCCCATGCTGATTATGTACGACGAGCCATTCACCGGCCTCGACCCGATTTCGCTCGGGGTGATCAGAAACCTGATCCGGCGGCTCAACGATGCGCTGGGCGCGACCTCCATTGTGGTGACGCACGATGTGGAGGAAACGCTGGAACTCGTCGATTACGTCTATTACGTGTCGGACGGCAAGATCGTTGCCCACGGCACGCCCGAAGACATGCGTGCGGCAACCGATCCTCTGGTCCATCAGTTCATGCACGGCGAGGCCGACGGGCCGGTGCCGTTTCAATATCCGAGCGCGAATTATGCGAAGGACCTGAAGCTGGAGGCGCATAATGCCTGAACGCGCGGCCATTTCGGTGCGCAGGATCGGCCACGTCACGGTCGAGGGCGTCCTGCGATTGGGTTACGCGGCGCGCTTCATCGCGCTCACGTTGCTGCATTCCGGGACCAGCTTCCGCCGCCTGCGCCTCGTCATCCGGGAGCTATACTTCACCGGCGTCCTGTCGCTGATCATCATCGTGGTGTCGGGCCTTTTCGTCGGCATGGTGTTGGGGTTTCAGGGTTTTCAGACCTTGCAGACCTACGGCTCGGAATCCGCGCTCGGCGTGCTGGTAGCGTTGTCGCTGGTACGTGAACTGGGCCCGGTAGTGTCGGCGCTGCTGTTTGCGAGCCGTGCCGGTTCGGCGATGACCGCGGAGATCGGTCTGATGAAGGCGACGGAGCAATTGTCGGCGATGGAAATGATGGCGGTGGATCCGATTGCAAGGGTGGTGGCCCCGCGTTTCTGGGCGGGCGTCATTTCGATGCCGCTGCTCGCCGCGATGTTCAGCGCCATGGGTGTGTTCGGCGGCTACCTGGTCGGGGTGGTGCTGATCGGCGTCGACGAAGGCTCGTTCTGGTCGCAGATGCAGAACGCGGTCGATTTCCGCGAGGATATTGTGAACGGCGTGATCAAGAGTTTCGTGTTCGGCATTGCCGTGACCTCGATCGCGCTGTTCGAGGGCTACGACGCGCCGCCGACGGCGGAAGGCGTGTCCGGCGCCACGACGCGCACCGTGGTCACGTCATCGCTCGCTATTCTGGGGCTGGATTTCATATTGACCTCATTCATGTTTCGGGGGGCTTGATGGAACGTTCGATGCTCGACTTGTGGGTGGGACTTTTCGTTTGCGCGGGCATCGGCGCGTTGCTGGTTCTGGCGCTCAAGGTGGGAAACATGAGCGGCTTCAGCGCGGCCGATACCTACCAACTCTATGCGAATTTTGACAACATTGGCGGACTGAAGCCACGCGCGCCGGTGAAAAGCGCCGGCGTAGTGGTGGGCCGCGTTGCCGAAATCACCTTCAATAACGACCGGTTCACCGCCCGCGTGGCGTTGAGAATCGAAAAGAACTTTAAATTTCCCACAGACACCACCGCATCGATACTGACCTCCGGGCTGCTCGGTGAGCAATACGTAGGGCTCGAAGGCGGCGGCGACGACAAAACACTCGCCCCGGGCGACACGCTCAAGCTCACCCAGTCGGCCGTGGTGCTGGAGAAACTCATCAGCCAGTTCCTCTACAGCAAGGCGGCCGAAGGTGATTCCAAGAAATGATCGGCCTGACCGACATATGACGGAGAGAATGATGCGAAACCCGTTGTTCTTTTTTATTGCTTTCGCTTGTTTCCTGGTGGCCATCCCGACCCAAGCACAGATGATGGCGCCGGACGCGCTGGCGAAAACTGTCACCGACGAGGTGCTGGCGATCATCCGGGCCGACAAGGACATTCAGGCCGGAAACCAGAAAAAGGTGTACGACCTGATCGAAACCAAGATTGCGCCCCATTTCAATTTCACCACCATGACCCGGCTCGCGATGGGCAAGAACTGGAGTCAGGCCAACCCGGAACAGCGCAAAGCGCTGACCAGCGAATTCCGCGTGCTGCTGGTGCGTACCTACACCACCGCATTCACGCAGTATAAGAACCAGAACATCGAGTACCGTCCGGTCAAGCTGGCGTCAGGCGATGACGACGTGGTGATCAAGTCGCTCATCAGGCAACCGAGCGGGCAGCCGGTCGCGGTCGATTACAGCATGGAAAAAATCGACCAGGGCTGGAAAGTCTATAACGTCAAGATCGAGGGCATCAGCCTGGTGGAAAACTACCGCAACACCTTCAACACCGAAGTGCAGAAGAGGGGCATCGATGGTCTGATCAGGACGCTGGCCGAGAAGAACAGGGCGCTGGTCCAGCAGGCGCAGGCGACCGGGAAATGATCTCCTGCGACGGTGACCGCTGCACGCTGCAGGGTCCGCTTACCATGGACAACGTGGTCGCGGTGCTCGACGAGGGCTCGCGCCTGCTGCCGACGGGACCGCGCATCGTCGTCGACCTTGCCGGCGTGACCGAAGTGGACTCCGCGGCGGTGAGTCTGCTGCTCGAGTGGCGGCGCGCGGCGCAGCGCAGTGGTCGCAAGGTAGAATTCGCTAATCTGTCCGCTAATCTCAAGAGTCTCGCGGCCCTCTACGGCGTCTCCGATCTGTTGGGTGAGGCGTGAAGCGTGAGGCGTGAGGCGAAGCGGCAAAACTGCCGGGTTTTGCTCCTCGCTCCTCACCCCTTACTCCTCACGAATTAATGATTCCCGCAATCCAGGTCGAACAGGTTTCCAAGAATTACGGTCAGCTGCAGGCTCTGGCGGGCATCAGTCTTGAAATTCAGCAAGGCGAGTTTTTCGGGCTGCTGGGGCCCAACGGCGCCGGCAAGACGACGCTGATCCATATTCTTGCCGGACTCGCGCTGGCGACGCATGGCAGCGCGCGCGTGATGGGTTTTGACGTGCGCGGGGCGTATCGCGAGGCGCGGCGCGCGCTCGGCGTGGTGCCGCAGGAGCTGGTGTTCGATCCCTTCTTCACGGTGCGCGAGACGCTGACCATCCAGTCGGGGTATTTCGGCATGCGCGATAATCGCGGCTGGATCGAGGAGGTCATGTACCATCTCGACCTCACCGAGAAAGCCGATACCAACATGCGCGCGCTGTCGGGCGGCATGAAGCGCCGGGTGCTGGTAGCGCAGGCGCTGGTGCACAAGCCGCCGGTAATCGTGCTCGACGAGCCGACCGCAGGCGTCGACGTCGAGCTGCGGCAGGCGCTGTGGAAATTCATCCGCCGGCTCAATCGCGACGGCCATACCATCGTGCTCACCACGCATTACCTGGAAGAAGCCGAGGCGCTGTGCGGTCGTATCGCGATGCTGAAGCAGGGCCAGGTCGTCGCGCTCGACACTACACAGAATCTGCTTCGCCTGCATTCCGGCTGCTACGTCGAATTAAGGATCGCCTCCGGGCACCTGCCGGACGCGCTCGAGCCGCTGATCGTGGAACGCCGCGAAGATGGCGCTTACCGGTTCGCGCTCAAGGACTACATCGGAGTCGAGAACCTGATGGCGCAGCTGCGCACAGCGCAGGTGCGGGTGCAGGAGATGGAAGTGATGCAGCCCGACCTCGAGGAAGTGTTTGTGCAGATCATGCATAATGCGTGAGCGGTGAGCAGTGAACGGTGAGCAGAAAGAACAGTAAGCCGTGAGCGGTGAGCAGGGAAATTCAAAAGGAAAGCACATTCAATTTCGCTTACCGCTTACCGCTTACCGCTTACCAATTCCCCATGACCGGCTTCTACACCCTGTTCTACAAGGAATGGCTGCGCTTCTGGAAGGTGAACGTGCAGACCGTACTCGCGCCGGTAATGGCTGCCTTGCTCTACCTGCTGGTGTTCGCGCACACGCTGCGCGGCCGCGTCGATGTCTTTCCAGGGGTCGATTACTCTACATTCCTGATCCCCGGGTTGGCCATGATGTCGGTGCTGCAGAATGCGTTTGCCAACAGCTCATCGAGCCTGATGCAGTCGAAAATGACCGGCAACATCATTTTCGTGCTGCTGCCGCCGCTGTCGCACCGCGAGTTTTTCCTCGCCTATCTGCTGGCCGCCGCGGCGCGCGGCCTGGTGGTGGGCTGCGGCGTGTTCTTGGCCGCGGTGTGGTTCGTCGATCTGCCGCTGGCGCATCCGCTGTGGGCGCTCACGTTCGCCCTGTTCGGCAGCGGCATCATGGGCGCGCTCGGCATCATCGCCGGTATCCAGTCGGAGAAAGTCGACCAGCTCGCGGCGTTCCAGAATTTCATCATCCTGCCGCTCACCTTCCTGTCCGGCGTATTCTATTCGATCCATTCGCTGCCGCCGTTCTGGCAGGGACTGTCGCACTTCAATCCGATCTTCTTCATGATCGACGGCTTCCGCTACGGCTTTTTCGGGCACGCCGACGTGTCGCCCTGGATGAGCCTCGCGATTGTCGTGGTGTGTTTTTTCGCCTTATCATTGTTCACGCTGTGGCTGATCAAGACCGGCTACAAGCTCCGGCATTGAGAGTGAAGGAATGAATGAGGGAAAAAGTGAAGAAGTGAAGAAGTGAAGGAGTGAAGGAGTGAAGGAGTGAAACACATTCACGTCTTCACTGACATTTATGGTTGAGTCCAATCAAATCAAGCAATACATCGAGTCCGGCCTGGCGTGTGAATTCGTCGAGGTCGCGGGCGATGGCCATCACTTCGAGGCGGTCATCGTGAGCCCCGCGTTTCGCGGCAAATCGAAGATTCAGCAGCACCAGCTCGTCTACTCGGCGCTCGGTGATCGCATGCGCGGGGACATCCACGCGCTGTCGATGCGCACGTTTACGCCCGAAGAATGGGGCAAATGACGCGGTGCCGGTTGCATGGATAAACTCCTCATCGAGGGCGGTGTCCCGCTCGCCGGAGAAGTCGATATCTCCGGGGCCAAGAACGCGACGCTTCCGATCCTCGCCGCGGCGCTGCTGACATCTGAGCCGCTCGTGGTGCGGAACGTGCCGCACATGCATGATGTCACCACCATGCTGGGCCTACTCGGGCAAATGGGGGTCGCGATCTCGCTCGACGAGCGGCTCGGCGTCGAGCTGCGCGCCGCCGAGGTCGACAACCCGGTCGCCCCTTACGAGATGGTGAAAACGATGCGCGCGTCAGTGTTGGTACTGGGGCCGCTGGTTGCGCGTCTGGGCGAAGCACGCGTGTCCCTGCCGGGCGGCTGCGCCATCGGCTTGAGGCCGGTCGACCAGCACATCAAGGGTTTGCAGGCGATGGGCGCGGCTATTTCCATGGAGCAGGGCTATATGCTGGCGCGCGCCGAACGGCTCGTTGGCGCGCGCATCTGCTTCGATCTGGTGACGGTCACAGGCACGGAAAATCTCATGATGGCCGCCACTCTCGCGGACGGGCTCACGGTGCTCGAGAACGCCGCGCGCGAACCCGAAATCGTCGATCTTGCCGACTGCCTCACCGCGATGGGCGCGGAGATACGCGGCGCCGGCACCGACACGATCACGATCGAAGGCGTCGAACGCCTGCACGCGGCGCACCATCGCGTGATGCCCGACCGCATCGAAACGGGCACGTTTCTGGTCGCGGCAGCGGCAACCGGCGGTGGCGTGCGGCTCAACGGCGCGCGCGCCGACATTCTTGACGCCGTGCTCGACAAGCTGCGGGAGGCGGGCGCCGACATCGAGACCGGGAAGAACTGGATCAGCGTGAAGGCTGATGGCGCGCTCAATGCGGTCAACGTGCGCACCGCGCCATACCCGGCGTTTCCGACCGACATGCAGGCGCAGTTCGTGGCGCTGAACAGCGTGGCGAAAGGCACCGCGGTGGTGACCGAGACGATCTTCGAGAACCGCTTCATGCACGTGCAGGAACTCAGGCGGCTCGGTGCGGACATCGAAGTCGAAGGCAATACCGCGGTGATCAAGGGCGTGCCGCATCTGGACGGCGCCACCGTGATGGCGACCGACTTGCGCGCTTCGGCGAGCCTGGTGCTGGCCGGGCTTGTCGCGCGCGGCACAACCGTGGTTGAGCGCGTCTATCACCTCGACCGCGGCTACGAGCGCATAGAAGAGAAGCTGTCGAAGCTCGGCGCGCGCATCAGACGCGTGCGCTAGAACCCGAAAAGCTTCACGGACAAGCCTGCCCTGAGCTTGTCGTAGAGGACGCCAAGGAGCACCGGAAAAACGATGAGCGGCGGTTTCTTTTGTCTCCTTCGACGCCTCATCCCGCTTTGCGGTAAAATCCGCTTTCCTTTTTACATCATTGGGTTGCCGTGATTACGATCGCGCTCTCCAAGGGCCGCATTTTTGACGAGACGCTGCCGCTGTTGAAAGCCGCGGGCATCGCCATGCGCGAAAATCCGGAAACCTCGCGCAAGCTGATTCTGAAGACGAACCGGCGCGACGTGCGCGTCATCATCGTGCGCGCAGCCGATGTGCCGACCTATGTGCAATACGGCGCGGCGGACCTCGGTGTCGCCGGCCAGGACGTGCTCGACGAACACGGCGGCCAGGGGCTGTATCGGCCGCTCGATCTCAAGATCGCGCGCTGCCGCATGATGGTGGCGGTGCCGAACGGCTTTGATTACCAGCACGCGGTGCGGCACGGCGCAAGGCTCCGCGTAGCCACCAAGTACGTGCAGGCCGCGCGCGAGCACTTCGCCGAAAAAGGCGTGCACGTCGATCTGATCAAGCTTTACGGCTCGATGGAACTGGCGCCGCTGGTCGGGCTCGCCGATGCCATCGTCGACCTGGTCAGCACCGGCAACACGCTCAGGGCCAATAATCTAAAGGCGGTGGAGGAAATTGCGCCGGTAAGCGCGCGGCTCATCGTCAACCAGGCTGCTTTGAAGCTCAGGCGTAACGCCATCCAGCCTCTGCTCGACGCGTTCGCGCGCGCCACCTCATGATTGCCATCCGACGGCTTGACACGGCGCAGCCGGACTTCGACGCGCGGCTGGCGGAGCTGCTGGCCTTCGAGGCGGCGCAGGATCCGCAGGTCGAGGCCACAGTTGCCGCCATTCTCGCCGACGTCAGGGTGCGCGGGGATGCCGCCGTGATCGAATACACGCGGCGTTTTGATCGCGTCGATGTGCAAGCGTTGGCAGCGCTCGAAGTGCCACGCGCGGCGCTGGCACAAGCGCTGGCCGGCCTGCCGCCGGCGCAGCGCGAGGCATTGGTGGGGGCGGAGAAACGGGTCCGCGCCTACCATGAAAAACAGGTCGCGCAGTCGTGGCGCTACACCGAGCCCGACGGCACCGAGCTCGGCCAGCAAGTCACGCCGATCGACCGCGTCGGCATTTACGTGCCGGGCGGCAAGGCCGCTTATCCGTCCTCGGTGATCATGAATGCGGTGCCGGCAAAGGTCGCCGGCGTGCGTGAAATCGTCATGACCGTGCCGACGCCCGGCGGCGAGAGAAACCAACTGGTGCTCGCCGCGGCTGCGATCTGCGGTGTCGATCGCGTGTTTACGATCGGCGGCGCGCAGGCGGTCGCCGCGCTCGCTTACGGCACCGCCACTATTCCCCAGGTCGACAAGATCGTCGGTCCCGGCAACGCTTATGTCGTTGCGGCCAAACGGCGCGTATTCGGCGTGGTCGGCATCGACATGGTGGCGGGCCCTTCGGAAATCCTGGTGGTGTGCGACGGCGCCACCGACGCCGACTGGATCGCAATGGATCTCTTTTCGCAGGCCGAGCACGACGAGCTGGCGCAGGCGATACTGCTCACTCCGGACGCCGCGTTCGTCGATGCGGTGGCGGCGAGCATCGCGCGCCAGCTCGCCGGCATGGCGCGGCGCAACGTCATCCGCGCCTCGCTCGCGGCGCGCGGCGCGCTTATCAAGGTTCGTGATCTCGACGAAGCGTGCGCGCTCGTGAACCGCATCGCCCCCGAGCACCTTGAGTTGTCGGTTGCCGAGCCGCAGGCGCTACTGCCCAGGATCCGGCACGCCGGCGCGATCTTTCTGGGGCGTTACGCATCGGAAGCGGTCGGCGATTACTGCGCCGGTCCCAACCACGTGCTGCCGACCTCGCGCACGGCACGCTTTTCTTCGCCTTTGGGCGTCTACGATTTCCAGAAACGATCGAGCGTGATCAGCGTCTCGCGCGCGGGAGCGCAAACATTGGGCAAGATCGCGGCAGAGCTTGCGCGCGGCGAGGGTCTGATCGCGCACGCCCGGTCTGCGGAATATCGAATGAAGTGATGTGAACCGCCAAGACGCCGAGAATGCCACGAAGTTCGAAACCATTTAATGGCCAAAAAAGAGGCACTCGAACTGTTACCCCGAGTGAATGCACCCTGATGCTTTCGTTTTTGGTTGGTTTCCTTGGCGCTCTTGGCGTCTTGGCGGTTAATCACCTTTTATGCCGAAAACACCCGAAGACATCATCCGCGACGAAATCCGCGCGCTGACCGCGTACCACGTGCCCGAAGCCGCGGGCATGGTGAAGCTCGACGCGATGGAAAACCCGTACCGTCTCCCGGCGGATGTGCAGATCGAAATCGCGCGGCTCGTGGAATCGGCCGCACTCAACCGCTATCCGGACCCCGGTGCGGCGCGGCTCAAGGCGCGTCTGCGTGTGGCCATGGGGGTTCCGCCCGGGACGGACGTGCTGCTCGGCAACGGTTCGGACGAACTCATCCAGATGCTGATCATGGCTGCCGCCCGGCCGGGCGCCACCGTGCTGGGGCTCGAACCCTCGTTCGTGATGTTCCGCATGATCGCAACGTTCTGCGGCGTGCGCTATGTCGGCGTGCCGCTCACGCCCGAGTTTGCTCTCGACGCGGACCGCGTCGTCGCGGCCGTCGCCGAGCACCAGCCGGCGCTCATTTTCATCGCCTATCCCAACAATCCGACCGGCAACCTGTTTGACGCGACGGCCATGGCGCGCGTCATCGACGCTGCTCCCGGCCCTGTCATTGTCGACGAGGCTTATCATGCTTTCGCCGGCAGGACTTTCATGCCGCGCCTGACCGACTACCCGAACCTGTTGGTGATGCGCACGCTGTCGAAATCCGGTCTGGCCGGGCTGCGGCTGGGCCTGCTGGCCGGCGGCAACGCGTGGCTCGCGCATGTCGACAAGGTGCGATTGCCGTATAATGTCAACGTGCTGACCCAGCTGGTTGCGGAGAAAGTCTTGAGGCACCAGGATCTTCTGGCGCAGCAGGCGGCGGCGATCACAGCGGAGCGGACGCGACTTTTTGACGAGCTGAAGCGGCTGCCGGGAGTGCGGCCTTTCCCGAGCGACGCCAATTTCATCCTGTTCAGGACCGGCATGGCGGACGGGGTGTTCAACGGCCTCAAGCAACGCGGCGTTCTGATCAAGAATCTCAATGGCTCTCATCCGTCACTCGTGGATTGCCTGCGCGTCACCGTCGGCACGCCGGAAGAAAACGGGCGTTTTCTCGAATCTTTGCGGGCAACATTGTCGAATCTCTGAAATCGCGTATTTCCCGGCCCATTGAGTCAATCGGTCAACGCCCAGCTCCCATCGTTCGTTTTCCATACCGAGTAATCCATTGCAGGCACAGCCATGCGTGAGGCTCAAGTCACCCGCAAGACGCTGGAAACCGAGATCAGCGTAAGGCTGAATCTTGACGGCACCGGCAAGTCGCAACTTGCGACCCACGTGCCGTTCCTCGACCACATGCTGGATCAGGTCGCGCGCCACGGCGTGTTCGACCTCGACATCGCGGCCAAGGGCGACGTGCACATCGACGCCCACCACACCGTCGAGGACATCGGCATCACCCTCGGCCAGGCTTTCACCAGGGCGATCGGCGACAAGCGGGGCGTGCGCCGCTATGGCCACGCCTACGTGCCGCTCGACGAGGCCTTGTCGCGCGTCGTGGTCGATCTTTCGGGGCGCCCGGGCCTGGAGATGAACGTGGAATTCGTGCGCGCCCGCATCGGCGAGTTCGACGTCGACCTGGTACGCGAGTTCTTCCAGGGCTTCGTCAACCACGCCCAGGTCACTCTGCACGTCGACAACCTCAAGGGCGAAAACGCCCATCACCAGGCCGAAACGGCGTTCAAGGCGTTCGGCCGGGCGCTGCGCATGGCGGTCGAGCGTGACCCGCGCATCGAAGGCGTGTTGCCGTCCACCAAAGGGAGTTTGTGATCGGTTGTTGCGGGATCAGCCTCCGGTTGTCAGTCCGCGCCAAGTGTACCGTTAGCCGTTTTCTGTCCGCTCACCGTTCACCGCTCACTGTTACTTATGACTGACATCGCTGTCATCGACTACGGCATGGGCAATCTGCGCTCGGTGTCGAAAGCCATTGAACACGTTGCGCCGCGCCTCAAAGTCGCGGTGACCAGCGATCCCGCGGTGGTGGCGCGCGCCGCACGCGTGGTGTTCCCGGGACAGGGCGCGATGCCCGATTGCATGCGCGAAGTGGAAGCGCGCGGGTTGCGCGACGCCGTCGTTGCCGCGGCGCGCGACAAGCCCTTTCTCGGCATCTGCATCGGTCTGCAGATGCTGTTTGACCGCAGCGAGGAGGGCGATGTCGCGGGGCTCGGCCTGCTGCCGGGGAAAGTGCGGCGTTTTCCCGCTCCGGCGCTGGCCGACGCCAACGGCGAAAAGCTCAAGGTTCCGCACATGGGCTGGAACGAAGTGCACCAGTCCGTGGCGCACCCGCTTTGGGAAGGCATAGTTTCGGGCAGCCGCTTCTATTTCGTGCACAGCTATTACGTCGAACCGGCCAATCCACGCCTCGTGGCGGGCTACAGCCTCTATCCCTTTTCGTTTGCCTGCGCGGTGACGAGCGGCAATATTTTCGCGGTGCAGTTTCATCCGGAGAAAAGTCACGCCGCGGGATTGCGCCTGCTCGCCAATTTTGTCGCGTGGCAGCCGGCCGCCAAAGCCGCCGGCGGGAATCCGCTGTCGCTCACCGGTGCCATGAAATGCTGATCATTCCCGCCATTGACCTTAAGGACGGTACGTGCGTGCGCCTCAAACAGGGCGACATGGGCGATGCCACCGTGTTCTCCAACGATCCGGGCGCGACGGCCAGACACTGGCTGGACCAGGGGGCGCGGCGCTTGCACGTGGTCGATCTCAACGGTGCGGCCGCGGGACGGCCAAAGAACGAACAGGCGATCAAGGCCATCACCACCGCCGTCGGCAACAAGATTCCGGTCCAGCTGGGCGGCGGCATCCGCGATCTGGATACCATCGAGAAGTACCTCGATTCCGGCGTGAGCTACATCATCATCGGTACCGCGGCGGTAAAGACCCCGGGTTTCCTGCACGACGCGTGCAGCGCGTTCACGGGGCACATCCTTGTCGCGCTTGACGCCAAGGACGGCAAAGTGGCGGTCGACGGCTGGTCGAAGATGACCGGGCACGACGTCGTCGATCTCGCCCGGAAGTTCGAGGATTATGGCGTGGAGGCGGTCATCTATACCGACATCGGACGCGATGGCATGCTGACCGGCGTCAACATCAAAGCGACCGTGACGCTGGCACGCGAACTCACGGTGCCGGTGATTGCGAGCGGCGGCATCACCAATCTCGACGACATCAAGGCGCTGTGCAAGGTGGAGCCGGAAGGCATCATCGGCGCCATTACCGGTCGCGCGGTGTATCAAGGCACGCTGAATTTCGCCGAGGCCCAGAAGCTCGCCGACAAGCTGAGCAAGAAGCGTGAGGAGTGAGGGGTGAGGTGTCAAACCCACGCGCACTTGCTCTAACGCCTAACGCCTCACGCCTCACGCACCTATGGGGCTAGCGAAGCGCGTAATTCCGTGCCTCGACGTCACCGCCGGCCGTGTGGTGAAGGGCGTCAAGTTCGTCGGCCTGCGCGATGCCGGAGACCCGGTTGAAATCGCGCGACGATACGATGAGCAGGGCGCGGACGAGGTCACTTTTCTCGACATCACGGCGAGCAGCGACGGGCGCGACCTGATCCTGCACATCGTCGAAAGGGTCGCCGCGCAGGTGTTCATTCCGCTCACGGTCGGCGGCGGCGTGCGCTCGGTGGACGACGTGCGCCGGCTCTTGAACGCCGGCGCCGACAAGGTGAGCATCAACACGGCAGCGGTGCAGAACCCGCAACTTGTCGCGGATGCCACCGACCGCTACGGTTCGCAGTGCATCGTGGTGGCCGTCGATGCCAAGCGCGTCGCCGGCCCCCGGTCTTCCGTGTCGGGGGCGAGCGATCGAGTGTTGCGCTGGGAGGTGTTCACGCACGGTGGACGCAGGCCAACCGGGATCGACGCGCTGGAGTGGGGACGAAAGATGCAGCGGTTCGGAGCGGGCGAGATACTCCTCACCAGCATGGATCGCGATGGCACGAGGAACGGCTTTGATCTGGAGTTGACGCGTGCATTTTCCGATGCGCTCGACATCCCGGTGATCGCGAGCGGCGGGGTCGGCAGTCTCGATCACCTGGTGGACGGTATTGTCAAGGGCCGCGCCGATGCGGTGCTGGCGGCGAGCATTTTCCACTACGGCGAATACACGGTGCGCGAGGCCAAGGACTACATGGCGCGGCACGGGATCGAAGTGAGGTTGTAACATTGAGGATTAAGGATTTAGGATTGAGGGTAAGATCGAAGGCTCACTCCAGTCCCTCGATCCTCAATCCTTGATCCTGTATCCTGCTTCTGACATGACTGACAGCTGGCTCAACAAGGTGAACTGGGCGCAGGACGGGCTGGTGCCGGCGGTCGCACAGGAAGCGGGCTCGGGCCGCGTCCTCATGGTGGCGTGGATGGACCGCGACGCGCTCCAGAAGACGGTGCAGACCGGCGAGGTCCACTACTGGTCGCGCTCCCGGAAGAAGCTGTGGCACAAGGGCGAGGAGTCGGGGAACGTCCAGAAAGTGAAGTCGATCCGGCTCGACTGCGACGAGGATGTGATTCTGATCGAAGTCGACCAGGTGGGCGGTATCGCCTGTCACACCGGACGTCACAGTTGCTTTTTCCAGATACTCGATGACGGCAAGTGGGTAACGGCCGATCCGGTGCTCAAGGACCCCAAGGACATTTACAGGAAATGATCGACGCAAACATATTGAGGCGCTTGGGCGAAGTCATCGCGGCCCACAAGCAGGCCGACCCTGCAGGCTCCTATGTTGCAAGCCTGATGGCGAAAGGCGAGGACGCGATTCTCAAGAAAGTTGCCGAAGAGGCATCGGAGACGCTGCTGGCGTCCAAAGAGGGTGATAAACTGCATATTGTCCGCGAAACCGCCGATTTGTGGTTTCACAGTCTGGTGCTGCTGGCGTGGCACGGGCTCGGCCCCGATGACGTGCTGGCCGAGTTGCGACGCCGCGAGGGCATTTCGGGCATCGATGAGAAAAGCTCGCGCCAGGAGTAAACATCGTGAAACTTCCCGGCGTGGAGATTGAGGAGTAGACAATGGGCTCACTAAGCATCTGGCACTGGCTGATCGTATTGCTGGTGATCATTCTGATCTTCGGCACCAAGAAGTTGCGTAACTTGGGCACTGACCTCGGCAGCGCGGTGAAGGGATTCAAGGAGGGCATGAAATCCGAGGAAGAAAAATCCGCCCAGGCGAAACCCGAGATTCCGCCGAGTACCGGTCAGACCATCGAAGGCGAAGCCAAGAAGGAAACGCCGAAAGTGTAAACGGTAAGCGGTAAACGGTAAGCAGTAAGCAGCAAACGCCCGCATTCCGCGCCGGCCTACCGCTCACCGCTCACCGCTCACCGGTTCTCCATGTTCGACATTGGATTCTCCGAACTCATGGTCATCGCGGTGGTGGCGCTGATCGTGATCGGCCCCGAGCGGCTGCCCAAGGTCGCGCGCACACTCGGACATCTGTTCGGGCGCATGCAGCGCTACGTCAACGACGTCAAGGCGGACATCAGCCGCGAGATGGAACTGGACGAGTTGCGCAAGCTGCATGACAGCATGCAGGATGCGGCGCGCTCGCTTGAACAGTCGGTCACTCGGGAAATCAGCGCGACCGAGACCGAATTCCAGAAGCTCGCGGGTGCAGCCGATCCGACAGCGATACCGGTGGCGGACGCGCCGGCGGCGGAGACACCCGCAGCGCAAACATCGGTGGAGGCTCCTCCCGACAGCCCTTCACCTCAGCTCGAACTGGCCCTGGATTCCACGCCGCAAACCCCCGCTCGGAAACAGGGCTAGCGCCGCCCCGGCCGCCGTCACGGCATGACCGAAGACACCTTCATATCGCACCTGATGGAATTGCGCGACCGCCTGCTGCGCTCGCTGCTGGCGATCGGGATCGTGTTCGTGTGCCTGTTTCCCTGGGCGTCCGATTTTTACGACCTGCTGGCGCATCCCATGATGCGCGCGCTGCCGGAAGGCACCAAGATGATCGCCACCGGCGTGGTGACGCCGTTTCTGGTGCCGATCAAGGTGGCGATGATGGTCGCGTTCGTCATCGTGCTGCCGTACCTGCTGTACCAGGCGTGGGCATTTGTCGCGCCGGGCCTGTATGCGCACGAAAAGCGCCTGGTGCTGCCGCTGGTCGTGGCGAGCACGGTCCTGTTCCTGCTGGGCATCGCGTTCTGCTACTTCTTCGTGTTCGGCGTGGTGTTCCAATTCGTCAACAGAATCGCGCCGAAAAGCATCACCGTTGCGCCCGATATCGAGAACTATCTCAACTTCGTGCTGACGATGTTTCTCGCATTCGGCGTGACGTTCGAAGTGCCGGTCGCACTCATCGTACTGGTGCGCATGGGCGTGGTGTCGATCGAGCAGTTGAAGAATATCCGCCCGTATTTCATCGTCGGCGCCTTTGTCGTCGCCGCCATCGTCACGCCCCCCGACGTGCTCTCGCAGGTATTGCTGGCGGCCCCGATGTGCCTGCTCTACGAACTCGGCATTTTCGCCGCGCGCTTCGTGGGAAAACGGAAACCGGAAGACCAAGCCGAATACCAGCCGCCTGCCGAGCCCGAGACGGAGCGCGAACTGGACAAGATCGAGGCCGACGAGAAGAAAGACAGTGTTTAGTGCGAAGTGCTGAGTTAAGGCCGGTACTTGGTCTTTAGCGGCAATTCAACACTCGACATTACTCTTTCCGTGGCTGCTTGGGACGCCGGCCGACGGCCACCGTGAGTTCGGTTTCCTTGCCCTCGCGGATGACCTTGAGCGTCGCCTGCTGCCCGGGCCGCAGGGCGGCGATTGCATTGAGCATGCCGGCCGAATTCCCGACCGGCTTACCGCTTATCGCAGTCAGAATATCGCCCGGCTTGACGCCGCCTTTGTCCGCCGGGCCGTCGCGCAGCACTTCCGAGATCAGTGCGCCGCCGATGTCGGGCAGTTTGAACGAGTCGGCGAACTCCTTGGTCATGTCCTGCACGGCGACCCCGATCCAGCCGCGCGTCACCGAACCGTGCTCGATGATCTGCTCCAGCACCTGCTTGGCAACGCTTGCCGGGATGGCGAAGCCGATACCGACCGAGCTCCCGGTGCTCGAGTAGATCGAGGAGTTGATACCGATCAGGTTGCCGTTGATGTCGACCAGCGCGCCGCCCGAATTGCCGGGATTGATCGCGGCATCGGTCTGGATGAAGCTTTGAAATGGGATGTCAATGGGCAAGTTGGAGCGCCCCAGCGCACTGACGATTCCCAAAGTGACCGTCGAGCCGAAACCATACGGGTTCCCGATCGCCAACACCACATCCCCGACGCGCGCCTGTTCCGACTTCCCGAAGGTGATGGCGGGCAGCGTGGACAGGTCGATTTTCAGCACGGCCAGATCGGTTTCGGGGTCGGACCCGACCACGCGCGCGGGCGCGCGCCGCGCGTCTGCGAGCGCGACCTCGATCACATCGGCCGCTTCCACGACATGACTGTTGGTGAGGATATAGCCCTTGTCGCTGACGATGACACCGGAGCCGAGGTTGGTGCTTTTCTGCGTCTGCCCGCCAAGCTGGTCACCAAAGAAATAGCGGAACACCGGATCGTCCATGAACGGCTGGCGCGGCACCTTGACTTCCTTGGTGGTGAAAACGTTGACCACTGCGGGCATCGCCTGCTTCGCGGCGTCGCTGAACGAAGTGATCTTTTTCGCCTCGGTTTCAGTCTGCGGTTCCTTGATCGTCACCACGTTGCCGCGCAGGTTCCACGCGAGCAGGTCGGGCCGCAACGTCGAGACGACGAACAGCACCGCGAGGCAGACGGTCGTGGTCTGGGCAAATACGAGCCAGAGTCTACGCATATGGATTGTTGACGCGACTGGTTCGGTTAAATTGGATTTTTACGGCAGGATCAATTGCTTACGAACCGCGACCCCTTGACGCCCGCCGGGACCAGTATCTTGAAGTCCCCAAGTATTCGATTATTGCCCAAACGGCCCGCCGGTGGAAGGGACTGGACGGGCAGACGTACGGGATCGTCAGCGGCGTCACGGCTTCGCTCGCTTTCTTGAAGGCGCCGCGCTGGTGCATCACGGCCACGTCCTAGCGAGGCGAAGATGCGCGGCTGACTCGCGCAAGACGCTGTCGCATCGCGCTCATTCTCGAGCACGACCCCAAATTGTTTGCATTTCACCCGCCGCTCGTTGTTCATCGCGAATCCGGTGTAAATCCGCCAAAACAGCAGTGTCGGTCCAAGTCACTGTTCGATAGGGTTTTTTCCCGGTTTTACTTAAGTTTCGTCGTGCGTTTGTGTAAAATACCCGTTTTTTGCGCATTTACAGGGATCGATTTGCATGGCTGACAAAGAACTGGATCGGGGCAAGCGGCGTTTTCTGGTCGCCGCGACCAGCGTCGCCGGCGGCGTGGCGACCGGGGCAGTGGCGGTGCCTTTCGTCGCGAGCATGCTGCCCTCGGAGCGCGCCAAGGCTGCGGGCGCACCAGTGGAGGCGGACATCACCAATCTCGCGCCGGGGGAAATGATGCGCGTCGAGTGGCGCGGGAAGCCGGTGTGGGTCGTGCGCCGCACCGCGGACATGCTCGAAACGGTCAAGGAGAACGACGCCAAAGTGGCCGATCCCAAGAGCCAGCGCAAACCGGGAGAACTCACGCCGCCCTACGCGCGCAACGAATACCGCTCGATCAAGCCCGAGTACCTGGTCGTGGTTGGCATCTGCACGCACCTCGGCTGTTCGCCGGTCGACAAATTCAAAGTGCAGGCCGAGCCGTTCGAAGCGGACTGGAAGGGCGGCTTCTACTGTCCTTGCCACGGTTCTTTGTTCGATCTCGCCGGCCGTGTCTACAAGAACAAGCCGGCGCCGGACAACCTGGAGGTGCCGCCGCACAAATTCCTGTCCGACACCCGCATCCTGATCGGCGACGACAGCACGGGAGCGTAGAATGGCCGCCACTGAAAAGCAGCCGGTCACCGGCGCAGGTCCCTTCAACGGCTTCCTGACCTGGGTCGATCAGCGCTTCCCCCTGATGTCGCTCTGGAAAGAGCATCTCGCCGAATATTACACGCCGAAGAATTTCAACTTCTGGTACTACTTCGGCTCGCTCGCGATACTGGTGCTGGTGCTCCAGATCGTCACCGGCATTTTCCTGGCGATCCACTACAAGCCGGATGCCGCGCAGGCCTTCGCCTCGGTCGAGTACATCATGCGCGATGTGCCATTCGGCTGGTTGATCCGCTACATGCACTCGACCGGCGCCTCGGCGTTCTTCGTCGTGATCTATCTTCACATGTTCCGCGGATTGATGTACGGGTCATATCGCCGGCCGCGCGAACTGATCTGGATTTTTGGCGTAGTGATCTATTTGTGCCTGATGGCGGAAGCGTTCTTCGGCTATCTGCTGCCGTGGGGCCAGATGTCTTACTGGGGCGCGCAGGTGATCGTCAACCTGTTCAATGCGCTGCCGTTGGTCGGCCCGGACCTTGCACTGTGGATACGCGGCGACTACGTGGTGTCCGACGCCACGCTCAACCGCTTCTTCGCCTTCCACGTCATCGCGATTCCGCTGGTTCTGCTCGGGCTGGTGGCGGCGCACATCATGGCGCTGCACGAAGTGGGCTCCAGCAATCCCGATGGCGTCGAGATCAAGAAAGTGAAGGACCCGAAGACCGGACACCCGGTCGACGGTATTCCGTTCCATCCCTATTACACCGTGAAGGACACGCTCGGCGTGGTGGTGTTCCTGATCGTCTTCTGCGTCATCCTGTTCTTCATGCCGGAGTTCGGCGGCTATTTCCTCGAGTACAACAATTTCATCCCGGCCGACCCGCTGAAGACCCCGGCGCACATCGCGCCGGTGTGGTACTTCACGCCGTACTACTCGATCCTGCGCGCCACCACCGAAGACTTCATGTGGGTGCTCGCCGTCGGCGTGATCGGGGTCGCGGCCCTGATTATTTCGACTCTGGGCAGCAGGTCGGCAAGGATTGCGACGGCGGTCGGCGCCCTCGTGCTGCTGGCCGGATTCTTCACCCTCGATCCCAAGGTGTGGGGCGTGGTGCTGATGGGCGTGGCGGTGCTGATATTCCTTTTCCTGCCGTGGCTCGA